>Ga0154435_141_pt1 | contig 229512 bp, 225 predicted proteins | sample RifGroC2_FD_115939 | JGI IMG/M metagenome (GOLD analysis project Ga0154435, IMG submission 115939) | Elusimicrobia bacterium GWC2_64_44
CTGAGCGCCTCGCCGGTGAGGGTCTTCACGATGCCCTCCACCTCGCCGTTGCCCAGCTTGGTCTTGGTCTGGCCCTCGAACTGCGGCTGCGGGATCTTGACGCTCACCACTACGGTGAGACCTTCGCGGACGTCGTCGCCGGTGACGTTATATTCCTTGTCCTTGAGCAGGTCGTACTTCTTTATGTAATCGTTGATGACGCGGGTCAGCGAAGAGCGGAAGCCGGTCACGTGCGTGCCGCCCTCTATGGTCTTGATGTTGTTGACGAACGAGAACATGGTCTCGCTGTAGTCGGTGTTGTACTGGATGGCCAGGTCCAGCATCACGTCGCCTTCGGACTTGGTCACGAAGATCGGGTCCTCGTTGATGACCTGTTTGTTGGTGTTGAGGAACTTCACGAACTGCTTGATGCCGCCCTCGAAGAAGAAGGTGTGCTTCTTGCCTTCCTCGCGCTCGTCTATGATGTTGATGCGGCAGCCCGGGTTCAGGAACGCCAGCTCGCGCAGGCGGTTGGAGATGGTATCGTAGGAGAAGACGCAGTCGCCGAAGATCTCCGGGTCGGGGTGGAACAGCACCGTGGTGCCGTGGCCGTCGGTGGTGCCGACCGCCTTCACGTCGTACTGCGGCTTGCCGCGCTTGTATTCCTGCTTGTAGACCTTGCCGTCGCGGGAGTTGACGGTGACCTCGAGCAGGTCGGAGAGGGCGTTGACGCAGCTGACGCCCACGCCGTGGAGGCCGCCGGACACCTTGTAGGCGCCCGCCTCGAACTTGCCGCCGGCGTGCAGCACGGTCATGACCACTTCCAGCGCGCTCTTGCCCTTGAGCTTCGGGTCCTTCACGTCCTTCATCGGGTCCACGGGGATGCCGCGGCCGTTGTCGCTGACGGAGCAGATATTGCCCTCTTTAATGAGGACCTCTATCTTGTCGCAGCCGCCGGCGAGGATCTCGTCGATGGCATTGTCCACCACTTCGTAGACCAGGTGGTGCATGCCCTGTATGCCGGTGGAGCCGATGTACATGGCGGGGCGTTTGCGCACCGCCTCAAGGCCTTCCATTACCTGTATCTTAGAGGAATCGTAACCGCCCTCTTTGGGGCTCGCTGTCTTGGTCATGGCTGTCTAACTCCTGTTTTTTATATCTTCGTGGCGGGCCGGATGGCCGTGATCCACGGTCTTTTGAAATACTTGTTAAGTCCCTTCACCAGCACCGAACTGCGCAGGGAAAGTTCGCTCGCGGCCACGGCGGAGGTCGGCTTCACCAGGATCACGTCCCGGTCCACGCCCAGCAGCACGCAGTGCTCGCCCAGGCGGCCCATCTCCTTCTTCCAGACCGCGTCCAGGATGGCCAGCCGGTCCAGGCCTGACACTCCCAGCGTTTTCCACGACGAGCAGATGTCTCCCGCCTTGTTCCAGTTGGAACTCTTGCGCTTGAGGAACATTACTGGGTCCGCAGCGGCATCACTATATAGGTCTGCTCTTCGCGGCCCTTGAGCCGCAGCAGCGCCGGGGTGGCCGGCGAGGTGAACTCGGCGATGATCTCGCCCTCGCCCGCGGCCTTCAGGATGTCCATGATGAACTTCGGGTTGAAGCTGATCTGGAAGTCCTTGCCCTTATAATCGATCTCCACCTCGTCCTCGAAGTCCATGCTCTGGGAGGCGGAATTAACCACCAGCGCGTCCTTCTTGAAGGTGTACTTCACGGCGCCGGAGCGCTCGTTGGAGCAGATGGCGGCGCGCTTGGTGACGGCCATCAGCTTCTCCGCGTTGATCGGGATCTCCATCTCGTGGCTCTTGGGGATTATCTGCTCGTAGGCGGGGAAGTTCCCCTCCACGAGGCGGGAGATGAACACGGTCTTGCCCAGCCGGAAGCCGATCTGGTTGGAGGACAGCCCCACGGTCACTTCGTCCGCGTCCTTGACGCCGGTGCCCTTGATGAAGCGGGCCAGCTCGCCGAGGATCTTCGAGGGCACTATGACCTTGAAATCTTTCTTCGCCTTGACCTTCTTGGTGGAGGCGATGGCGAGGCGGCGGCCGTCGGTGGCCACCAGCGAGAAGGCGTCCTTCTCGAACTTCCACAGCAGGCCGTTGAGGAAGTGCCTGTCGTCCTCGGTGGAGGCGGAGAAGATGGTGCTGGCTATCATCTCGGCCAGGAGCTTGGCGGGCACCTTGAAGGAGTTGCTCTCGTCGAGGTCCGGGATGACGGGGTAATCGTTCTTGGGGGCGCCGCCCAGTTTGAAGCGGGACTTGCCGCTCAGGATGGAGATGCGGTTGCTCTCGTCCACCGCGATGTTCACCGGGGAGTCCTCGCCCAGGTTCTGCACTATCTCCATGAATTTCTTTATCGGGACGGTGATGCTGCCTTCCCCTTTTATTTCCACGGGGATATAGTGCTTGATCGCCATCTCCAGGTCCGTGAAGACGACCTTCACGCCCTTGTCCTCGGTCTCCATCAGGAAGTTCTGGAGTATCGGTATGGTGCCGGTCTTGGCGGAGACTCCGGCCTGTATGGTCTGGATGCCTTTGATCAGGATTTCACGGTTACTGTTTATTTTCATCACACTCATCCTCTATATAAGACTGCTGTTGATAGTGTCGAAGCTGTTCAAATCATTGGGAAAAGTTATCAACAGTCCGTCCCGATTTACCGACAATGCCTACAAAAAAATAACTTCTCTACAACTTCCCGACTTTTTACGCCTGGTTATTAACAGCCTTTATCTTGGCTATTATCTGGTTCAGGGCCTCGTTAAAATAGGGGTCGGTTACCACCATGTGGCTGATCTTGCCCTTGGCGTGCAGCACGGTGGCGTGCTCTTTGCCGAAGGCGCTGCCGATATCTTTCAGGACCATGTCCGTCATCTCGCAGGCCAGGTACATGGCCACCTGGCGCGGGAAGGCGATGTTGTCGGTGCGCTTCTTGGAGTTGAAGTCCCGCATCTCCACGTTGTATTTCTCGGCCACCACGCGCTTGATGAGCTCTATCGGGATCTTCTTTTCCTCGTGGTCCAGCGGGTTGGTGTAGTCCTTGATGATGTCCTTGACCGTGTCTATGGTCGGGGGCATCTTCATGGAGGAGCAGAAGTTGCCCACGGTGATGAGGCAGCCTTCCAGCTCGCGGATGTTCTTCTTGACGTTCTCGGCTATGTAGGTGATGACGTCGTCGGGGATGCCGTAGCTGTGCTGGTCGCGCTTCTGGCGCAGGATGGCTACGCGCGTCTCGAAATCGGGCAGGGTGATCTCTACCCGCAGCCCGGCCAGGAAGCGGGAGATGATGCGGTCGTCCATGGCCAGCTCGCGCGGCGGCCGGTCGGAGGTCAGCACTATCTGCTTCTTGGACTGGAACAGCGAGTCGAAGGTGTAGAAGAATTCCTCCTGGCTGCGCTCCTTGTCGAGCAGGAACTGGATGTCGTCCAAGAGCAGGCAGTCGAGGTTCCGGTACTTCTTGCGGAAGGCGTCCGCGCCGTCGGCCTTGCCGCGCACCGCGTCGATGTACTCGTTGACGAAGTTCTCGCTGGCGGTGTAGAGAATGCGCGCGGCCGGGTTGGCCTTCAGGATGCCGTGGGCGATGGCGTGCAGCAGATGCGTCTTGCCCAGGCCGGGCGGGCTGTAGATGAAGAAAGGGTTGCTCTGCCCGGGAGCCTTGGCTACGTTCTCGGCCGAAGCTACCGCGAAGCGGTTGGAGGTGCCGGTGATGAAAGAATCGAAAGTGTAATTAGGGTTGAAGGAATAATAATTAGCGGGCAGGGCCGCGGAAGCGGGCGCCGCCTTGGACTGCGGCAGCGGCTCTACCGGGGAGACGGGCATGGAGTAGCTTATCTTGAGCTGGCGCCCGGTGAATTCGGCCAGCAGCTGTACGATCTTGTCTTCGTAGCGCCGCTTGACGGTGTCGTAGTAAATGGCGTCCGGCACTTCCAGCTTAAGAGTGTCACCCTCGATCAAAATAGCCTTGACAGGGCGTATCCAGAGGTCTATATCGTTGCTGCCCACTTCAGTGGCCAGTTTTCGCAGTACTTCCTGCCAGATTTCCTTGATATCGGTTAAGTTATCCACAAGTTATCCACAACTGTTAATAGATTTTTGTCGCACCCTAAAAACGCTTATTTTATATGCCTTTATTGTGTTAATAACTTTTCCAATAAGCGTCGGTCCGGGGTGTTTTACGGGAAAAAAGGTTTCAAAAAGATGAACAAAACGGGCCCAAAAACGTTCAGTATAGCGGCTTTTCTATAGGATATCTATATATTATATATTTTATAAAGCCAAGTCAAATAAAAAAAGCGCCACCCGGGGCGCTTTTTTCATAGTGCGGCGGCGCTTAGCCGTGCACCCCTATCTTGACCTTGCGGAAGCGCGCGGGGCTGGAGCCGTGGCACATCATGGCCCGCTGCCCCGGCTGGCCCTTGCCGCAGTTGGCTACTCCCCACAGGCGCCACTCGGCTGGCCCCGCAATGGCGTCGCAGGAGCCCCAGAACTCGGGGGTAATGCCCTGGTAGGTGGGATTCTTTACCATGCGGCCCTTTTTGCCGTTCTTGATGAGCCAGCCTATCTCGCAGCCGAACTGGAAGTTCAGGCGCTTCTGGTCTATGCTCCAGGACACGTTGTTCTCCATCATCACGCCGTCCTTGATCCCCGCCACCAGCTCGGCCGTGGAGGAAGAGCCGGGCATCAGGCTCAGGTTGCAGATGCGGGTGATCGGGATATTGGAGTAACCGTCGGCGCGGCTGCAGCCCCAGCTGCGTTTCTGGCCGATGCGGCCGCAGAACTCGCGGTTGGTCATGTAGCCGGAGAGGACGCCCTCCTTCACGATGTGCCAGCGCTGCGCCTTCACGCCGTCGTCGTCGTAGCCGGCGGTGGCCAGGCCGCCTGGCAGCGTGGCGTCGGCCACTATGTTGACGATAGGGGAGCCGTAGCGGAACTTGCCCAGCTTCTCGGTGGTGGCGAAGCTCGAGCCCGCGTAGGATTCCTCGTAGCCGAGCACGCGGTCGAGCTCGCTGGCGTGGCCCACGCTCTCGTGGATCTGCAGCGCCATCTGGTTGCCGGAAATGATCAGGTCCCTGGTGCCGGCCGGGCAGACGGGGGCGGAGAGCAGCGCTGCCGCCTCCTCGCCAACGCGCTGCGCGTGGTCCTCGAGGTTCATGGCCTCGATGATCTCCCAGCCGCCCGAGAGGGTCTGGCCGCCGTGCGAGCACGGGTAGCCGCGCAGCTGCGACTGGCCGTTCTCCACCGCGGTGGCGGTCATGCTGGCGCCGGAGTGCAGCAGCACCTGCTCAATGCGCGAGCCCTCGGTGGTCATGTGCCACTGGTGTTCGCGGAAGAAGTTCATCTCCGAAGAGGTCACGCGGACCTTCTTGCTCTTGCGCATCAGGGCGTCGGCGCGGGACAGGATGGCGAGCTTATCCTCGACGGGGACCAGGAACGGGTCCTTCAGGAAGGGGGTCTGCCAGATGTCGGTATAGGCCGGCTCGGGGGCCAGGCGCACCGGCACGGCCATCAGCAGACGGCTGGCCTTGGCGATGGCTATGGCCTTCAGCGCCGTGTCCGCGACCCCGCGCTCGGTCATCACGCTGCCCGAGGCGAAGCCCCAGGCGCCCTTGTAGAGCACGCGCACGCCGTAGCCCAGCGTGGTCTGGTCGTCGAGGCCGCCCAGTTCGCCGTTTTTCATGGCCACGGTCTGAGTGCGGGCTTCCACTATGCGGATATCGCCGAAGTCGGCGCCGTGCTTGCCGGCTATCTCTATGGCTTTCGAGGCTAGTTTGAACATGGTCTTTTTCCTTTAGAACTTCGTCGACGAGGAGAAGTTGAAGTTGTCCAGCCGCATCGGGGGGCAGGACATCAGGCCCCAGCCGCCCACCGGCACGGCGTCGCCGCCCACGGCGGAGAGGTTTTTGAACGCCTCCACCATGTTCTGCGTGAAGCGGAAATTCTTCACCGGGTGCGTTACCCGGCCGTTCTCTATCATGAAGGTGCCGTTGCGCGTCATGCCCGTCATCTCCACGGTCTGCGCCTTGAGCAGGTTGGTGTAGTGGAACTGCGTCACCAGCACGCCGCGCTCGGTGCCCTTTATAAGGTCCGCCAGGGTGCCGCGGCCGGGCTTTACGGAGAGGTTGAGGGGTATGGGGCCCATATAGCTGGGCTGGGGCAGCGCGTGGCCCGTGGAGGCGGTTTTACACTTCTTCGCGGTCTTGCGGTCGTGCACGGGGCTTTTCAGCACGCCTCCCTCTATCAGCGTCACGCGCGAGCGCGGCTGGCCCTCGAAGTCGAAGGGCAGGCCCGGGGCGCCGCCGTCGAGCGCGTTGTCCTCTATGGTCAGCAGCGGGCTCAGCACCTGCTTGCCCAGTTTGCCGCAGGCGAAACTGCGCCCGTCGGCGTAGAGCTGTCCGCCGAAGCCGTAGACGCAGAGGTAGGCCAGCAGGTCGGAGGCGGCCTGCGGCTCCAGCACCACGGTGTAGCGGCCCGGCTTGGCTTCTTTGGGGTTGCGGCTGGCGGCGGCCTTCCGGCGCGCGGTCTCGTTGAGCTCGGCGAAAGGGATGTCGTCCGCGTCGAAGGCGGTGCGCTCGGCCCAGCCGAAACCGTCGCGGTCGCGCACGGTAACGCTGTAGGCGGCGCTGCTGTCGCGGTAGCGGGCCAGCAGCCCCAGGCTGTTGGCCACGATCAGTTCCGTCGAACCGTTCTCGACGGTGCCGCAGGCCACCTGGCCGGCCCTTTTGCAGGCCCGGGCCAGCTCGCCCGCGCGCTCGGCGCGCCAGGCCGGCTCCAGCGCGGCCGTTTCCTTGAAATAGAGGTTCTGCCCGGCCGGCAGCGGCCTGGTCTTGGGCAGCGGCAGCAGGGCCGGGTCCTTCTTCTGTTTTTTCAGGATCTCCAGGCCGGAGCACAGGGCCTTCTTCAGCGCCTCGTCCGAGTCCTGGTTGAAGCTGACCTTGGCCGAGCGGCCGTCGTCGAGCAGGCGCACCGAGTAGTTCACGGCGTTCGAAGCCACGTTCTGCGAGATCACGTTGTCGGCGAAGCGCGTCAGCGCCCAGTCTTTGTGGTCCACCAGGACCTCGCACTGCACCCGCCCCGCCAGTTTGAAGATCTTTTTAAGCACGGTCTCGATATTTTTCATAAGTATTTTTCCATCGTCCTTCTCGCGGCGGCCTTGTCTCCCGGCCCGCCCGCGTGCCATCGTTTGAAAGCGCCGAAAAAGTCCAGCGCGCCGCTCCTGAACGCGCCCGGCGAGAGCTCCGAGAATAACAGGAAGAGCGCCTCGCTGCCCGGCGGCGGCGCGGCCGGGTCGGCTGAAAATTCCCGCAGCAGCGCCTGCGTATATTTAAGCATTTCTTCGGACGACATTGTCGCGTGGCGCCAGCCCTCCCCCGAGAGCTCCAGGCCGCCCTGCGCCAGCGCCGGGATGCCGGGGCTCCGCACCTGGAACGGCGAGAAGTAGACCGTGTCGAACCCGGAGGTCTTCGCGAAGGCCAGCGTTTCGGCCAGCGTGGCGCGGGTCTCGCCGGGGTAGCCGGTCACGAAGTTGCCGTGGACGCCCAGGCCGGCCGCGCGGGCGGCCGCTACGCCTTCGCGCAGCTCCGCCGTGGTGCAGCCTTTGTCCATTCTTCTCAGGATCTCGTCGGAGCCGGACTCCGCCCCGATGAACACCCACAGGCAGCCGGCGCGCCGCATGGCCTCCGCCAGGCCGGGGGTCAGCAGGCCGTCGGCGCGCGCGAAGCAGGTCCAAGAGAAGTCCCCGTCGGCGGCCAGGCCGCGGCAGAGCTCCAGCGCGCGGGCCGGGTCGCAGGTGAGATCGGAATCGGTAAAGCGGAAGCGGCGTATGCCCCAGCGGTCCCGGTTCGCGCGCAGCTCGGCCAGCACCGAGGCGGCGCTGCGGGCGGCGTAAGGGGCGCTGTAGGAGCAGAAACCGCAGCGGCGCCGGCAGCCGCGCGAGCCCTGCACCGCCACGCCGGACGGCGGCGCCGGGTACAGGCCCCAGTCGGGCCGCGGCTGCGCTTCCATGGGGGCGGCGGCGCGCGGCCTGCCCGGCGCGTCTGCGCCTGGCAGGATCACCCCCGGCACCAGCCCCGGGTCCGTGCCCGCTTTCAGCGCCGCCAGGAGTTCCGGCAGGGTCTCTTCTCCGGGACCGGCCACGGTATAGCAGCCGGGCGGCCGCAGCGCCGGGCGCCACTCGGCGCCGGGCCCTCCTACGACGAGGTGCGTTCCGGGGGAGAGCTTCTTTACCAGGTCCGTTATCTCCCGCGCGGTCTCCGGCCTGAAGGTATGGGTGGTGGAGATACCGGCGGCGAAGGGTTTATTCTCCAGCTCGGCGACCAGCCTGGCCTTTTCTTTTTCGGAGGAGAAAAAATTATACAGCGGCACGGCGCGCAGGCCGGCGGCGTTCGCGGCCGTGGCCAGCAGGGTCAGGCCCAGCGGCGGCGCGGCGGAGAACTTGCCCAGAGGCAGCGCCGGCGGCGCGAGCAGGGGCTCGAGGAAATAGGAATTTACGGGGGAATAGAATGGATGAGTTTCTTCCTGCGAGAGCAGGAGGAGGTCCGTCTTCATGGTCGGGGGCCGCGGTTAAACGGCCGGGGTTTCAGGCGGCAGGGCCGGGTTTTCGTGGTGCCGGTCCCGGCGCCGCTGCTGCTTTTTCTGGTCTCCCGCAGGTGACGCCGCCTGAGGCGCGTGGAAAAGCGGCGGCAGGGTTTCTTTGGACTCCATCCACTTCAGCAGGGATTCCTCCCCGGTGACGGCGTAGGTCTCCGGAGTGGCGGTGACGGCCAGCTTGTGCTTCTTGGCGCGCTCGGCCAGGGCCTCGGCGCTCTTGCCGCGCGAGAAGCCGGGCGTGTCGAAGACGCGCAGGTTCTGCTGGGTGAGGCCTATCAGGTAGAATGAGCCGTCCTGGTTGGCGCCGAGCGCTACCGCCTTGTCGCTGACGGCCTCGAAGGCCTGGCCCAGCCAGTCCGTCTTCAGCTCGGGTGAGAGGTGGTTGATCAGCACGGCTTTCTTGGCGCCGGTGAAGAAGGCGAGGCGGAAGGCGTCCTGCAGCCGGTCTTCGTAGGCGTGGTTCTTTACTTCGAGGAAGCCCGGGTCCTCGGGGTCCAGCCAGGTCAGGTCGGGATGGCGGTTGGTCTTGGCGTAGGAAAGGATCAGGATGGCCTCGCCGAAATTCTTGGCCAGCTTGTAGGCGGCGGAGAGCAGGTCGCTGTTGACGTGCGCCGCCCTCTCGGGGCCGAAGGCGGTCTTCAGTTCCTGGTTTATCTTGTCTGCCTCGGGCGGGTCCACGAGGAGGATGATAGCGTTATCTCTTTTTTGTCCCATAGTTGCGGCGCTTTGCTCGGATAATAGAAGTATATTATACTAAATGTGGCATTTAGCTATGGCGCAAGAGAATAAACCTGTTATCATTTACGGCGGCAGTTTCGATCCGCCGCACCGCGGCCACGCGGCCCTGGCGGCCGCCGCCCTGCGCCAGCTGCGCCCCGCGGCCCTGTACCTGGTGCCCGGCTTCCGCACCCCTTTCAAGGATTACCGGCCCGTCCCCTTCGCCGACAGGGCGGCCATGCTGAAGGCGGCGCTCTCCGGCGCGGGGCTCGGCGGCAGGAGCGAAATAAAAATAAGTTCCTTCGAGGCCGGCCTGCGGCGGGTGGTCTACACCTGGGAGACGGTGGCCCATTTTCGCGCGCTGCATCCGGGCGCGCCGCTCTATTTCCTGATGGGCTCCGACTGCCTGGCCGGTTTTTCCGGCTGGCGCCGCCCCGGGTATATCCTCAAGAACGCCAGGCTGCTGGTGGGGCTGCGCCCCGGGTTCTCCATCGGCCGGGGCGGCGCTACCTTCACGGCGCTGGCCGGCCGCTTCCCCGAGGCCGACTCCACCGCCCTGCGCGCCGAGCTTTTCCTGGGCCGGCGGCCCGCCCGCCTCCAGCCAGGAGTGCTGGAGGTCATCGGGAAACGGAAACTCTATCTGGCCCGAGAGAGGGCCCTGCTGCAGGGTGAGCTGACGCCGCGCCGTTACGCGCATTCGCTGAGCGTGGCCGCGCTGGCCCTGCGGCTGGCGCCCGCCGCCGGCGTGCCGCAGCAGAAGGCCGCGGCGGCCGCGCTGCTGCACGACTGCGCGCGCGACCTCCCCACGGCCGGGCAGCTGCGCCTGGCCCCGAAGCGGTTGGCCGCCTCCCTGCGCTCGGCGCCGGTGCTCCTGCACGCCTGGGCCGGGGCCGCACTGGCTAAAAAGAAATACGGCGTGACCGACCCGGAGATATTGGAGGCGATAGAGCTGCACATCACCGGCGCGCCCGGCATGGGGCCGCTGGCCCGGCTGGTCTACCTGGCCGACGTGGCTAACGAGGGGCGGAACTTCCCCGAGGCGGGGCTGATAAGGAAGCTGGCCAACGCCGATTTCCAGGCGGCCTTCAAGGCGGCCAATTATGTTAAACTTGTCTATGCGTTCGCCGGCGGGGGCTGGGTGCACCCGCTGAGCGTCGGATTATGGAACAGCCTACAGGAAAAAAAGCTCAGCTGATCCTCGCCGCCTGCCTGGCGCTCGGCACGGCCGTCGCCGCCTGGCAGCATCTTTCCCCGGCCTCCGATCTCCTAGTACGCGGCCGCGACGTCTCGGTGGCCCTTTTGGGAGAGCGCTCTTCGGCGCTGCTGGTCTACCATCCTTTTTCGGGCACGGTCAACGCTTTCTCCCTTAACCATCCCAAGCCCCGCAAGGGCGTTTCGCTCTGGCAGCGCGCCTCGGACCTGGCGCTCGCTGCCGGCGGCGTGCAGCCCGGCGAGAGCGTCTTCTACATAGCCCTCTCTTCCGCGCCCGACCTCGAGGCGCTGTGGGCGCCGCTGGACGGCTGGCGCGCCGACCCGCGGCAGCTCTGGCACGCGGCGGCCTGGGCCCGCGCCCTGCGCCGGGACGGAACCACCAACCTCTCCGGCTTCGAGCTGTTCACGCTGTTCTCCGAACTCTCCGGGCTGGGCAAGAGCGATTTTATCCTGACCGAGGCGGCCCGCCGCGCCCCCGCGCAGGAGGAGGTAGAGGCGGCCCCGCCCGCCCCGCTGGTGGAGGTGTTCAACGCCTCCGGCCGGGCCGGCCTGGCCTCTCGGACGGCCAAGCGCCTGCGCGCGCTGGGCTTCGACGTGATCACAGAGGGCACGCTGCCGCTGCAGCGGTCCACGCGCATACTGGGTTTTTCCAGGGATACCGCCGCGGCCCTGCGGCTGCGGGAGGCCCTGGGGCTGGAAGAACTGGAGATCCGGGTGAAGCCCGCGCAGAAGAGCGTGGCCGGCGCCGCGGTGGTGCTGGGGCAGGATTTTGAGTCCGGGAAACCGGGCAAGTAAACAGATCGGGAGGCAAAATGGATATTGTCAGCATTCTCAAGGCCGCTGTGGCCGCGGGCGCGAGCGACCTGCACATCTCCGTGGGCAAGCCGCCGCTGATGCGCAAGAGCGGCGAGGTCATCCCCGTGATAGACGGCCAGCCCCCGCTGAGCTCCGAGCAGACCAAGACGCTGATCTACTCCGCCCTTTCCGACGAGCAGCGCGCCAAGTTCGAGAAGGACTGGGAGCTGGACTGCTCCTTCGCCGTGACCGGCGTGTCCCGCTTCCGCCTGAACGTCCTGGCGGCCCGCAACGGCGTGGAAGCCGTCATGCGCGTCATCCCCTCCCTGATCCCCACGCCCGAGCAGCTGGGCCTGCCGCCGACCATCACGCAGTTCGCGGACCTGCCCAAGGGCATGGTGCTGGTCACCGGCCCCACCGGCTCCGGCAAATCCACCACGCTCGCCGCGTTGATCAACCAGATCAACATCAAGAAGAAGAAGCACATCCTCACCGTAGAGGACCCTATAGAGTTCACCTACGAGGCCCAGTCCTGCGTGGTGCGCCAGCGCGAGATAGGGCAGCACACCCGCTCCTTCAACAACGCCCTGCGCGGCGCCCTGCGCCAGGACCCGAACGTCATCCTGGTTGGTGAAATGCGCGACCTGGAGACCATCCAGCTGACCATCACCGCGGCCGAGACGGGCCACCTGACCTTCGCCACGCTGCACACGCAGGACGCGCCGTCCACCGTGGACCGCATCATCGACGTGTTCCCCCCGCACCAGCAGACGCAGGTGCGCGTGCAGCTGGCCGCCTCGCTGCAGGGCGTGGTGTCGCAGATCCTGCTGCCGCGCAAGGACGGCCATGGCCGCGTGGCCGCGCGCGAGATCATGGTGATGACTCCGGCCATCTCCAACCTGATCCGCGAGGGCAAGACGCACATGATCTACAGCGCTATCGAGACCGGCGCCAAGTTCGGCATGATGCCGATGGACCGCGCGATGGCGATGCTCGTGAAGCAGAATATCGTAGCTATGGAAGTGGCGCTCGCCAAGGCGCACGACCAGGAAGGCTTCAAGAAACTCGTAGCGGGTTGAGGGAGGGCGCCATGTCCGATATAGAAAAACTCAAGGAAATACCGCTGTTCAAAGGGCTCTCCGACTCGATGCTGGAGGAGTTCTCCTCCTACTTCAAGCAGACCTCCTGCGCGGCGGGCGACGTGATCTTCAAGGAGAGGAGCGAAGGCGACTCCCTCTACATCATCGTCTCCGGCGAGGTGGTCATAGAGAAGGCCCTGGACGCCGAGGGCGCCGCCTTCAAGACGCTGGCCATCCTCGGCGGCGGCGAGTTCTTCGGCGAGATGGCCGTGATAGAAGGCCAGCCGCGCTTCGCCCAGGCCCGGGCGGCCAAGGACACGGCGGTCTACGAAGTGAACCGCGCGCAGTTCTTCTCCTTCATCAAGGAGCACCCGGGGACGGGCATCAGCCTCTTCAGCCAGATCATGCGCGTCACGATGCGCCGCCTGCAGCACACCTCGAGCGAGCTGACCATGCTCTTCGACCTGAGCCGCATGCTCACGCAGCAGCACAAGTCCCCGGCCGACTTCTTTGCAGGTGCCATCAACGAGGCCCGCATCTACCTGGAAGGCAACTGGAACGTGAAGGCCTACGTCTGGAACATGTTCAACGAGGAGTACGAGGAGATCTACTCCTGGGACGCCTTCCCCCGGCAGGGCGAGCCGCGCCCGCTGCCCGCCCGGCCCGAGCCCGGCTGGCAGGGCGACAGCGCCTATACCATGCTCTGCGCCGCCGACGGCAAGCCCCGGGCCTGCGCCGTCTTCGAGACCGACAAGCCCCTGACGGCGGTGGAGAAGAACAGCATGGCTACCATATTTAATACAATATCCTCCATCGCCGGCTCCGCCATGGTGAACATAGAGCACCAGGCCGAGGCCGCGATGATGGCGAGGATGAGGCAGAGCAAGAACACCATATGACCAACCCTAAAAGCAGCTTCAAGCAGATAGCGATAGCGGCCGCGCGCGCCGGCGACTCCAAGAAGGCGAGCCCCGTGACGGTCTTCGACCTGGCCGGGACCTCCCCGCTGGCCGACTACGCCGTGCTGATGGTCGTGGAGTCCGCGCCCCAGCTCGACGCCGTCGAGGAAGAGGTGCTGGTGCGGCTAAAGCAGGACGGGGTCTACTGCCTGCACAAGGACGGCATGCGCTCCCGCAACTGGAAGGTGCTGGACTACGGCGGCACGCTGGTGCACGTCTACGACCAGAAGGCCTCGGAGTTCTACGCGATAGACAAGATCTACGACAAGTGCAAGCAGGTGCCGTGGGAGGACAAGCCCGCCGCCGCGCCGGCCCCGAAGGCCGCCGAGGCCGTGAAAGAGGCCCCGAAGCCCGCCGCCCAAAAGGCCGCGGTGAAAAAAGCTCCTGTGAAAAAAGTCGCGGTTAAAAAAGCCCCGGCGAAGAAGGCTCCGGCCAAAAAAGTCCCCGCGAAAAAAGCGAAGCCCGCCGCCAAAAAGGCGGCCGTGAAAAAGGCCAAGCCCGGCAAGAAAGCCGCGCCTAAGAAAGCCGCTAAAAAGACCGCTAAAAAGAAGTAGTCCGCTCCAGCGCCGGCCCAGCCTTCAGGCGGGCCGGCGCTTTTATTTCCCCCTACCGGCAGACAGGTGGCACAAATGAAGATCTCAACGCTGGAAACAGAACTCAAGGACCGCGCCAAGGCGGCCTTCTCCCTCGACGACGCCGGGATGGCCGGCTTCTCCCTGTCCGCCCCGCCGCCCCACGTCAAAGCCGACGCCTGCATAGCCTGGCCCATCTCCAGCGCGAAGCTCCTGAAGAAGGCCCCGCTGCAGATCGCCGGGGAGCTGAAGGACGCGCTGGGTGAGGAGTTCGGCGCGCAGACAGTGCCGCCCGGCTTCGTGAACCTCAATTTTACCTCCGCTTTCCTTTTTGCCGCGCTTAAGGAGCTGGAAAAGCCCGGCTGCTACGCGCGGCCCGAATACGCCGGCGAAAAGATAAACCTGGAGTTCGTCTCGGCCAACCCCACCGGCCCCATGCACCTGGCCAGCGGCCGCGGCGCCACGCTGGGCGACAGCCTGGCCCGCATCTGGAAAGAGCTGGGCGCCGAAGTGGCGACGGAATTTTATGTCAACAACGTCGGGCGCCAGGTGGAGAAGCTGGGTCTTTCCCTGAAGGCCCGCTTCGAGGGCAAGGAGCCCCCGGAAGGCGGCTATCAGGGCGACTACCTTAAAGACCTGTCGGCCGGCCTCCCCAAAGAAGCCGCGGGCTGGACCGACGCGCAGTTCTCGGACTACGCCGTGGCCGAGATGCTCAAGCTGCACAAAGCCGACATGGCGGCCTTCGGCGTGAAGTTCGACCGCTGGTTCCTGGAGAGCGAGCTGCACCAGGCCGGCGGCCCGGCCAAGGCCCTGGCCACGCTCAGGGAGCGCGGCATGGCCTACGACAAGGAAGGGGCGGTCTGGTTCGGCTCGTCCACGGAGCTGGAATCGGACGACAAGGACCGCGTGCTGGTAAAGGCCGACGGGCGCAATACTTATTTCTTGAACGACATCGCCTACCACCTCAACAAGTTCTCCCGCGGCTTCAACCGCCTGGTGGACATCTGGGGCGCCGACCATCACGGTTATGTGCCGCGCATGGAGGCCGCTGTGAAGGCTCTGGGCTCGGGCGCTTTCAGGGTGATCATCCACCAGCAGGTGGCGCTGCTGCGCGGCAAGGAAGTGGTGAAGATGTCCAAGCGCGCCGGCGATTTTATTTCGCTGAAGGAGCTGGTGGACGATGTCGGCGTGGACGCCTGCCGCTTCTTCTTCGCCTCGCGCGGCCCCAACACGCATTTGACCTTCGACGTGGAACTGGCCAAGAAAAAGTCCAACGAGAACCCGGTCTACTACGTGCAGTACGTGCACGCGCGCATTACCTCCATCTTCGACAACGCCGCCGCCAAGGGCGTGGACCCGGCCGCCGGCTTCGACGAGGCGAAGGCAGTGATAAACAAGGAAGAGCGGGCGCTGATGCTCAAGCTCCTCTGGCTGGAGAAGACGCTGGCCGACTGTGCGCGCGACCAGTCCCCCCACCACCTGACCACCTACCTGACCGAGCTGGCGGCGAGCTTCCACTCCTTCTACGACCAGCACAAGGTGCTGGACCCGGAGAACAGGGAAGTCACCGCCTACAGGCTGTTCCTGCTGAAGTCGGTGAAGGGCGTCATCGCCAGGGGCCTGGCCCTGCTCGGCGTCTCGGCCCCCGACCGGATGTAGCCTCCGCGCCAAAGAGAAAAGCCGTCCGCTGAAGCGGACGGCTTTTTTTTGTCCCCGCGGCCCGGCTCAGGGCTCGTCGTGGAACGCCTTGTCCCCCACCACTTCGCAGCGTATGGTGTTGGTCGGCAGCCGCTTGCCCAGGGGGCTAGAAGCCATGTACACCAGGCGGTCGCCTTTGGAGACCAGCCCGGAGGCGAGCAGGTCGTCCATGGTCGTGCGGGCTACCTCGCTGAAGAGCTGGTCGTCCGGGTTGCCGATCAGGAACGGCACCACGCCCCAGTTCAGCGCCAGCTGGTGGCACAGCGCCTCGCGGTGCGTGAACGCGTAGATGGGCACGCCGGGGCGGAACTTGGACAGCGCCTGCGCGCCGATACCGCTGGCGGTGATGACCGCCACGGCCTTGGCGTTCCAGTCGTGCGCGGTCTCCACCACGCTGTAGGCCATGATGTTGGTGATATTGTCTCGGTCCACGTAGTCGTGCGTGACGCGCGCCATCGTGTGGTAATCTATGGACGACTCGGTCTTGTCGATGATGCGGGCCATCATGTTGACCACGCGCGCGGGATGCGCGCCATTGGCCGTCTCGCCGGACAGCATCACGGCCGAGGTAAGGTCCATCACGGCGTTGGCGGTATCTGTCACCTCGGCGCGCGTCGGGTAAGGCTTGTCGGTCATGCTCTCGAGCATCTGCGTGGCTACGATGACCGGCTTGCCGGCCAGGTAGCAGCGCTTGATGATGTCCTTCTGCAGGCCGGGCAATTCCTCTATCGGCACCTCGATGCCCAGGTCGCCGCGGGCTATCATGACGCCGTCGGAGTCGCGGATGATGTCGTAGAGGTTGGCCAGGGCCTGCTTGTCCTCTATCTTGGCGATCAGGCGGATCGGGGAATCGGGCCGGACGGCGCGCACCAGCTCGCGCACGTCGGCTATGTCACGCGCCGTGCGCACGAAGGAGAGCGCTATGTACTCGAAGCGGTTCTCCACGGCGAAGGCGATGTCCTTGCGGTCCTTCTCGGACATGAAGGGGATGGGGTAGTCGGCGCCCGGGATGGCCAGGTGAGCCTTGTCCTTGAGGCGCCCGTCGTTGAGCACGCGCACGGTCACGGCGCCCTGGTGCAGTTCGGTCACCTCGGTCTCTATGAAGCCGTCCTGCAGCAGCACGCGGGTGCCGATGCGGGCCAGCTTGTCGATGCGCGGCAGGTTTGTGTAGTAGTGGCGCTGCTCGGGCGGGAATTCGGGGGCCTCCTCGGGCGCGCCCTCGAAGCTCTCCACCAGCAGCCGCTCGCCGGCGGTCAGCGTCACGGGCTTGCTGTAGCCGAACATGCGCACCTCTGGGCCCTTGGTGTCGAGCATGATGGCCAGCGGCACGCGCAGCTCGGCGCGGGCCTCGCGCAGCATGTCCACGCGCTTCAGGGCCTCGTCGTACTTGCAGTGGGAGAAATTGATGCGGGCCACGTTCATGCCTTCGCGGATGAGCTCGCGGATGCAGTCCGGGTTCTCCGAGGCGGGGCCAATGGTGCAGATGATCTTGGTCCTGCGGAAGACCTGCTGTTTTACCGATGAAGAGACGGGCATGGGCTGAGTTCCTTTCGGCCGGGGGTGCCCCGGCTGCTGATCGTATTTTGTCGGGAATTAAAATTGAGGGGTCAGATGTATCACTTCTTTAGTCAATTATACCTTTTTAGGCGCCGGCCCCGTAAGCGTGAAACATTCCGGCACCGGCCGTGTCATATCCTGTGAAGGGTGACGGCTTAAAAGGAAAAAAACATGAAGACGACCAAGGAACTGGCGGCGGTAGAGCGGGCGGCGGCTCCGAAAGATATAGAATACAAGTATATTTACACGCCGCCGGTCGGCGGCGAAAGCGCGGGCGCGGTCTGCGTGGGCTGAAAACAATAGATGGAAAATGAAGAGGGCCTCCTCAAAAGGATAGCCGAAGGAGAGAAAGAGATCTTCGGCGAACTGGTGCTCAGGCACCAGGACTTCATTTTCAACGTCGTATCCAAATATGTCCGGTTCGAGGAAGAGGCCCGCGACCTCACGCAGGAGGTCTTTCTGAAGGCCTACGAGAACATAGAGAAGTTCCGCGGCGAGTCCAAGGTGTCCTCCTGGCTCTACAGCATAGCCTACAATCTCAGCATGAACTGGTCCGAGCGCAGGGCCGGCCGCGAAACCCAGCTCGACGACGAGCTGGCGGAGAGCATAGCCGAGCCGGCGAGCCTGGCCGACGAGCTCTTCGACCGCGAAATACAGCTGGCGCGGATAGCCGAAGTCCTCGCGGAAATGCCGGAAAAGTACCGGGCCGTCATCGACCTTTATTATTTCAAGGACAGGTCCTACGCTGAGATAGCGGATGCCCTCGGCCTGCCCATCAACACCGTTAAAGTGCATCTGCTGCGGGCCAAGGACCAGCTCCGTAAAAAATTAGGCGAAACAGGTGAAACATTTTAGCGGCAGATGTGTCATAGGTAGTGAGGGGACGGCGCGGCCGCCCCGGGTAGGAAGAATAGGAGAATAACAATATGCTCAAGTTCCTGTTGAAATTATCGCTGCTGACGGCCATGGTGATAGGGATAGTGCTGCTGATGCAGCATGTGGGCCCGCTGGGCCCCGACACCAAGGTCATGCTCAAGTGGATAGGCCTCGGCGCCCTCGGCCTCGCGGCGCTGTCCATTGTGTCTATTACCCTGCTGGGCCTGGCCGGCATCATGGTGGCCATCTTCGCCATCAAGCGCGGCACCGGCGCGGCCGAAAGCCTGGGCGGCGGGCTGAAGGGCCTCACCGGCCTAAAGGGGCTGAGCGCCCTCAGCGCGCTGGGCGGCCTGAGCGGCCTGGGGAACCTGGGCAAGATGAACTCCCGCACCGTGGAGATCTCGGTGGACAAGTTCGAGGCTGGCTCCTTCAGGATCAAGACCCTGTCGGGCGACCTGACCCTGGCCGGCCATGCCGAAGCGGGCGCCAGGGCCACCGTGGAGATCCTGGAGCGGTCTGACGGCGACGCCGAGGCCTTCTTCGAGGGCGGCGAGATAAAGATCAAAACCAAGAGCGGCGGCAAGGCCGTCATCGGCGACGCCTCGGTGTTCCTGCCGGCCCGGCTCTCCGCGCTCAGCGCCGAGAGCGTCAACGGCGACGTCGTGATCAGCGGGTTTTCCACCGACGGCCAGGCCTCGTTCAAGGGCGTCAACGGGGATATCACCCTCGCCTCGCTGAAGAGCGCCGGGGAGGCGCTGGTGAAGACGGTCAGCGGCGACGTGGAGATACGGGACTCGCAGTTCAGCGGCCTGACCGCGCAGAGCATCAGCGGCGACGTGGAGATAAAGGATTCTTCGGCTGAGAGCGCGGTGCTCAAGACCGTCAGCGGGGATATCGACTACGCCGGCTGCGACATAAAGAACCCGTCGGTGAAGACGGTAAGCGGTTCGGTCACGAAATAACCCGGCCGTAGGAAAACAAAAGCCCCGGCGGAAAACCGGGGCTTTTTTTATTTGGGGCCGTTCAATCTTTAAGGTCTTTCCAATAGCGCCGCACCATATATTTCTCGAATCCCATCGCCTCGTAGAAACCTTCGCGGCCGCAAGGAACAAGGACGCCCTTCGCCCCTTTCTTCCTGCTCCAGGCCTCCAGGGCTTCCAGCAGGGTCTTGGCTATCCCTTTTTTGCGGTGCTCGGGCAGTACCACCAGCTCCTCTATTATGCCGGCCCGGCATTCAAAATCCACTTCCAGGCGGCAGGAGCCAAGCAGGAAACCGGCGAAGGCCCCGGTAGCCGGGTCCACGGCGGCTATTTTGAAGTAGTTATCGTCCGCCAGGTACTCGGTCATGACTTGCCTGAGCCCTCCGTCTATGTGGCCTTCGTAGAGCAGCTCCAGCAGTTTGTAGATCTTTTCACCGTCGGGGGGGCCGGGGTTCGTGTATTCCATGTGCGGGCTTCCTATTTTTTAGCTGCTTTCAGCGCGGCGAGGAAGAGGTGGTCGGAAAGTCGGTTGAGGTATACGGCGGGCTCTTTGGCTTTCAGTTCCCAGGCGAGGATCTCGCAGATGCGGGTCCTGGCGCGGGCCAAATGGGCCAGGGCCTCGATTTCGCCGGCGCCGGGCAGGACGAAGCGCTTCGGGGGTTTCAGCGCGGCCGATCGCGCGGCTATGAGAGCCTCCAGCGACGCTGTTTCCGGCTTCAGGTCTCCCTTCAGCCCGGCTATCAAGCCGGAGGCTTTGACGAGAGCCGCCTGGGTGGCGGTAAGTTCAGTTCTCAGCGCGCGGTCCCGCAGGCCGGTCTTGAGCAGGCCCAGCAGGGCGGAGAGCTCGTCGAGCAGGGCGTTCAGCTTTATGCGGGCGTGGGTTTTGGGCACGCGCCGGCCGCCGAGCAGGTCGGTGCGGCCGTCGTCGCCGGCGCCCAGCCGGGGTTTGAAATTATTCGGCATCAGAGTTTGTAGGCCTTAACTTTTTCCAGCACGAACGCCGCTACCTCCCGGGGCAGGTCTCCGGAGGCGGCCTCCAGTTTCTTGCCTACGGGCCCGGTCTCGAACAGGCCGTCCTCCACCAGTACCGGCGACGCTTTTGAGGCGCCCCAGCGCTCGCCGTTGTCTATGCCGGTATGCTTGTAGCCGTGCTTTTGGGTCCAGGTCAGCGCGCGGGGCTTGCGCTCCCGGTCGTAGCAGAGCTGGAAGCCGAAGATCTCGTCTCCAGGCTCGAACCAGACTATCAGGTCGAAATACTCGTCCTCGAACCAGCGCCGCCGCGGCTCGCCCTTGTGCTGCATCACTTGCTTTGCTTCTTTAAGCATAGCCCGATTATATCTTAGTTATGTCGAACGAGGCGAAGCTGCCGGGGGCGACGGAGAACTCTTCCGCGCGCAGCGCGCCCTTCTCCGTATATTTCTTCACAGCGTATTTGGGGATAGAGGCGTTGGGGTTCATCAGCCCGGCCACTTCCAGCGAGATGCGCCGGGCGGCGGGCAGCACCTGGTTTAGCAGGTTGACGGGATTGTTGGTGCAGCTGTTGGAGAAGAGGTTGTAGGTTTCTTTGTTGCGGTTGGTCTCGTCTATGCGCGCCAGCAGCAGGCCGAACAGGCGCAGCGTCTCCTCCCGGCCTATGCTGATGTTCCGGAAGAATATCTCCTTCTGCTTGAAGTTCACGGTATAGTCGGCGTAACTCTCGAAGGTGGTGACCAGCCAGATCAGCGGGTACTTGCCGGCTAGCGCGTGCGTGATATTGTAGCCCTTGGGCTCGCGGCTCCAGCCCTCGGCGCCGAAGGTCAGCGCGGGGATATTCACTCCGCGGGAATCCACCGCGCCGCCGGGCTTGAAGGTGAAGACCAGGAAGGTGTGGCCGGTGCCGAAGGTCTTGTAGGCGTAGAGGGCCTTGTCTATCAGCGCCGCGTTCACCGTGACCGTCTCCCAGGCGTAGCTCTTGTGGTCGGCCGGCGTGCGGCCGGTGCGCACGGTCCTTATGACGGCCAGGCCGTCTTTGCCGGGAACTATCTCGGCGGGGCGCTGCGCGTAGGAGAGCGGCGCGGACTCGTCCCAGCCCAGGGTGTAGTCCACCGCGCCGCCGCGGTCGGGCAGCGGCGCCTGCGGCACTTCAATGGCCGACGGCTCGCCAATCAGCTGGGCCAGGGCCGGGTCCTGGGCGTCGGAGAAGACGGGGAAGACGGAAAGGGTCAGGGCTGCGAGGAAGATCTTTCTCATTAATTATATTATAGCGGCTTGCGGCGCGGCGGGGCAGGTGCGCAGGGCCTAGCCCGGCCCCGTTTTTTGGGCCCCCCGGCGGCTGGGCCCTGCGGGCAGGGCCCGGGTTGTCGCCCGTCAATGACAAAAAATGCTATTTTCATTAAACTAGTCTTGCAGGCCTGGTCCTCGAACCGCCTGACTGCTCTTTTCAGCCGTTCTTTTTACAGACGAAACTGCGCCACACATTTAAGGAGACATCATGCCCGCACACAAGATCGTTTGGACTGAAATAGACGAAGCCCCCGCCCTCGCCACTTATTCCCTGCTGCCCCTGGTCCGCGCCTTCACCAAAGGCACCGGCGTGGAAATAGAGACCAGCGACATCTCGCTGGCCGGCCGCATCATCGCTAACTTCCCCGAAAACCTTACCGCCGGGCAGCGCCTCCCCGACAACCTCGCGCAGCTCGGCGAGCTGACGCTCAAGCCCGAGGCCAATATCATAAAGCTGCCCAACATCAGCGCCTCCGTGCCGCAGCTGAAAGCCGCCATAGCGGAACTGCAGAGCCAGGGCTACAAAGTGCCGAATTATCCCGAGAACCCGCAGACCCCCGAGGAGAAAGAACTGAAGGAGCGCTTCGCCAAAGTGCTGGGCTCCGCCGTGAATCCCGTGCTGCGCGAGGGCAATTCCGACCGCCGCGCCCCGCTGTCGGTAAAGAATTTCGCGAAGAAACACCCGCATAAGCTGGCCCCGTGGGCCAAGGACTGCCGCGGCCACGTTGTGCACATGACCGCCGGCGACTTCTACGGCAACGAGAAATCCGTCTGCCTGGAGAAGGCCGGCGAGCTGAAGATAGAGCTGGTTTCCGAAGGCAAAACCACACTGCTGAAGGCCGTGAAGGGCGCGGCGGGCGAGATCGTGGACGGCACCTTCATGAGCGCCGCCGCGCTCAGGCGCTTCTACGCCGACCAGATCGAGGCCGCCAAGGCGGAAAACCTGCTGCTCTCGGTGCACCTGAAGGCCACCATGATGAAGGTCTCCGACCCGGTGCTGTTCGGCCACGCGGTGTCGGTCTTCTTCGAGCCGGTCTTCACCAAGCACGCCGAAACCCTCAAGACCCTCGGCTTTAACCCCAACATGGGCCTGGGCGACCTGTACAAGAAACTGGAGACCCTGCCCGCCGACAAGAAGGCCGCGATCGAGGCCGACATTAAAGCCGTCTACGCCGCCCGCCCGGCGCTCGCGATGGTGGATTCCGCCAAGGGCATCACCAACCTGCACGTGTCGAGCGATATCATCATAGACGCCTCCATGCCGGTGGTGGTGCGCGACGGCGGCAAGATGTGGAACGCCGAAGGCAAGCTGCAGGAAACCAAAGCCCTCATACCGGACCGCTGCTACGCGGGCGTCTACAAGGCCATGCTCGACGACTGCCGCGAGCACGGCGCCTTCGACCCCGCCACCATGGGCTCGGTGCCGAACGTCGGCCTGATGGCCCAGAAGGCCGAGGAGTACGGCTCGCACCCGACCACTTTCGAGATACCCGCCGACGGCGTCGTGCGCGTCACCGGCCCCGACGGCGTGCTGATGGAGCATAAGGTGGAGAAGGGCGACATCTGGCGCATGAGCCGCGTGAAGGACATCCCGGTGCAGGACTGGGTGAAGCTCGCGGTGCGCCGCGGCCGCGCCACCGGCGCCCACGTGGTGTTCTGGCTGGACAAAAACCGCGCTCACGACGCGCAGGTCATCGCCAAGGTCGAGAAATACCTCAAGGACCACGACACCGCCGGCCTGACTATAAAGGTCCTGCCGCCGGTGGATGCGCTGCGCTACTCAAACGAGCGCATCCGCAAGGGGCTCGACACCATCTCCGTCACCGGCAACGTGCTGCGCGACTACCTGACCGACCTGTACCCGATACTCGAACTCGGCACCAGCGCCAAGATGCTTTCGGTGGTGCCGCTGCTCGCGGGCGGCGGCCTCTTCGAGACCGGCGCGGGCGGCTCGGCCCCCAAGCACGTGCAGCAGTTCCAGAAAGAGGGCTACCTGCGCTGGGACTCCCTGGGCGAGTTCTCCGCGCTGGGCGCCTCGCTGGAGCATTTGGGCAACATGTTCAAGAACCAGAAGGCCCTGGTGCTGGCGGAGACGCTGGACTCCGCCGTCGCCAAGTTCCTCGACAATAACAAGTCCCCGGCCCGCAAGGTGGGCGAGATAGACAACCGCGGCAGCCATTACTACCTGGCCCTGTACTGGGCGCAGGCCCTGGCCGCGCAGGATAAGGACGCCGCGCTGAAGGAGCGCTTCGCCGAGACCGCCAGGCAGCTGGAGGCCGGTGAGGAGAAGATAACCGCCGAGCTGATCGGCGCGCAGGGCAAGCCCGTGGACATGGGCGGCTATTACCACCCCGACCGGGTGAAGACCGGAGCGGCCATGCGCCCGAGCGCCGCGCTAAACGGCATCATCGGCGCCCTGCAGAAGAAAGCGGAAGCCGCTGCCGTTTAACCGGCCGCGCAGGGAAAAGTGCCCCGGCTTCGGCCGGGGCCTTTTTACAGTCCCGAATGGTATAATTTACGCAGAGGTATCACTATGAAAGACAAAGTTGCCAAAGTTATAGAGAAGATAAAGCCCATGCTTGCGGCCGACGGCGGCTCCGTGGAGCTGGTCAGCGTGGACGAAGCTAAGGGTATAGTCACCGTGCGCCTTACCGGCGCCTGCGGCTGCTGCCCGCACGCCACCATGACGCTCAAGAACGTCGTCGAGCGCATGATCAAGGAAGAAGTTCCCGAAGTAAAAGAGATCGCGGTAGGCTGAGCCTTTCCGCGGCCGAGCAGGCCGGCTGACGCGCCCCCGCGGCGCCGATCTGGCCGGCCTGCGCGTTTTTATGGCGCTGATAAACCTGCACACCCATTCCACCTATTCCGACGGCACGCTGGCCCCCGCCGAGCTGGCCCGCGCCGCCGTGAAGGCCGGCGTGAAGTACTTCTCCCTGACAGACCATGACGGTACCGGCGGCTGGGGCGAGATGGAGCCGGCGCTGAAAGAGGCCGGCCTGACCTACTGCTATGGCGTGGAGCTCAGCACCGGCCTGCACGAGAACCTGCATATCCTCGGCTACGGCGTGAATCCCGCCGACCCGGCGCTGAACGCCCGGCTGGCGGAATTCCGCGGCCGCAGGGTGGTCAGGATAAAGAAGATACTGGAGCTGCTGCGCGGCCTGGGCATAGAGATCGCCTTCGAAGACCTGCCGGTCCCGGGCAACCGCACGGTGGGCCGGCCGCAGGTGGCCGACGTGCTGCGCGCCCGCAAGGTGGTTTCCAACCGCAGCCAGGCTTTCAAACGCTATCTCGGCCCGGGTGCCGCGGCTTACGTCGCCCCCAACGGCCCTCCCGTGGAAGAAGCCATCCGCGCCGTCACCGACGCCGGGGGCAAGGCCGTGCTGGCCCACCCGGGCGCGGTCGGCAAGGTCATCGACCTCGGCGCGTGGAAGGACATGGGCCTCGCCGGCATCGAGGCTTTCTATCCCGCGCATACCGGCGCCGCCACCAGGGAATTCGTGGCGCTGGCCGCGCGCCACGGCCTATTCGTTACCGCGGGCACTGATTTTCACGGGCCCGGCACGGAGCGCGGCGACATGGGCGGTTTCGAGTACCAGGAAGAATATTTCTCGGAGATAAGAAAACTTTTTATATGAAAATAATCTCTCACCGCGGCGCCTCCGCCTACGCGCCCGAAAACACGCTGAAGGCCTTCAAGCTGGCCGTGGAGATGGGCTCCAGGGACTTCGAGTTCGACGTGCACCTGACGAAGGACGGCGAGCTGGTCGTGCACCATGACTACACCCTCGAGCATACCGCCGGCAAGCACGTGAAGATAGTTGACTGCACCTATGAGGAATTGAAGAAGTTCAACGTGGCCTGGCATTACCGGGCCGACCGCCGCCCCCAGCACGTCCCGCTGCTCGCCGACGTAATCGATATCATCGCCCCGCACGCCGACGGCCTCAACTTCGAGGTGAAGAACGACGGCAACCTCTACCCCGGCATCGAGAAAAAGTTGCTCGATTTCATCAAGCACCGCGCCGGGCTGCTGGAGAAATCCCTGATCTCCAGCTTCGACCACGGCACGCTGAAGCGCCTGCGGGCGCTGTCCCACACCGTAAAACTGGCCTACCTGGGCCACGGCCTCAGCACCATGCTGCTGCTGCCCGCCCTCCGCAAGGCGCGCTCCGTCGGTGCCGTCAACTTCCACCTCGCGCTGCGCATCGCTTTCAAGCTTAACATCTCGCGCATCAAGAAGGCCGGCTTCAACGCGTGTGTCTACACGGTCAACACCCAAAAAGACGCGAAGCGCATGCAGGCCATAGGCGTGGACGGCATCTTTACCAACCACCCCGACATCCTGGGCAAGTGGACCCTGAAGGGCTGATATGGATGGAGCGCTGGAAGAAGAGATAAAGAGACTGACCGCGCTGGGCCTGCACCGCCGCTGCGCCGAGGGCGCGCTGGAGCAGGTGGCGGCCCGGACGCTGGAGATCAACCGGCTGAAGAAGGCCAGGAAGGCCGTTATCTGCGCCCACGTCTACCAGACGCCGGATATCATCCTCGGAGTCGGCGACCTGGTCGGGGATTCCTACAAGCTCGCTGACGACTGCCGCAAGACGCAGGCCGAGGTCATAATTTTCTGCGGCGTGCATTTCATGGCCGAGACGGCCAAGATCCTCAACCCCTCCAAGAAAGTCTACGTCCCGTCGAAGAACGCCGGTTGCTCGCTTTCCGAGGCCATCACCGGAGAGGACGTGAGGAAGCTGAAAGCCGAGCACCCCGGCCTCCCGGTAGTCACCTATATAAACACCTCGGCCGAAGTGAAGGCCGAGTCGGACTGCATAGTCACCAGCGCCAACGCCGAGAAGATCCTGCGCAAGATGTATGAAGGTCACGAGAAGGTCATCTTCGTGCCGGACCGCTTCATGGGCGCCAACCTGGCTAAAGCCCTGGGCAAGACGCCTGGCAAGGACATCATTCTCTGGAAGGGCACCTGCATAGTGCACGAGCACTTCAACCCCGAGCTGATAAAGGTTTACCGGCAGCGCTACCCCGGCCTGTCGGTGCTCGCGCACGCGGAGTGCCCGTCGGAGCTGATAGCCGCGGTGGACTTCATGGGCGGCACCGGCGACATGATGCGCTACGTAGAGAGCACCAACGCCGCGGCCTACCTGCTGGTGACCGAATGCGGCTTCGGCGAGCTGGCAAAGCTTAAATTTCCGCAGAAGAACTTCATCGCCATGTGCCGGCTCTGCCCGTACATGAAGTCCATCACCCTCGACAGCGTGCTGGCCCTGCTGAAAGACCCTCACCCCGAAGAAGTGACCGTGCCCGCAGCCATCGCCGCCCGCGCCAAACGCTCCATCGACAAAATGTTCGAACTCGCCGCCTAGATCTGATAGCGGAAGGAAGGCTGGCCGCTCGCTCATAAGCGGCCGTGGGGGAAGAGGGCCTGCGGTCCTCCGCCGGCAAAGAACTCGCTCGGCACACAGTGCCTCGCTCAAACATTCTTTGCCGCCGCCCTAATGATAGGCGGTCCGCTACGGACCTTGGCCCTACGGCCTAAAATCGCTCCCGGCCAGCCTTCCTTCCTCGGCGCAAAATAAAGAACCCCGGGCCGTCCCGGGGCTCTTCGCTTTTAAGGCGGCGTCAGAACTTGGCGCCGCACTCGCCGCAGAACCGCGCGCCCTGCTGGCTGGGCTTGCCGCAGGCGGGGCATTTGGGCAGCTCAAGAGAGGCGCCGCAGTTATTGCAGAACTTCCCCTCGCCCGAAGGCTTGCCGCATTTGGCGCAGATGGTCTGCTTGCTTTCGATCTTGCCGGTGAAGACCGGCGTCGCGGCGGCGGCCTCCCCTATGTCCTTCACCATTTTCTGCGCCTTCGCGGCGGCTATCTCCACGTTCGCCCTCGGCGCGTCCTGGATGCAGAGGCCTTCCTGCTCGTTCCAGCAGCTGTCGCAGGCCCACTTATTGCACTTCGGGCAGCGCTTGAAATGTCCCTTGGCGTCGTTCTGCGCCAGCTCGAAGGCAGCCTCGTGCTCCTTGTGCCACTCCGGGGACATCCCGGTGAACTTGGCGCTGATGGCGTTCGTGCCGCGCTCCAGAGTGGAGCCCAGTCCGCTCTGGCCGGCGATGCTCGCCACCGCGCTGATCACGTCGCCCAGGCCCTTGAAGAACTTCTTCTTCTTGTAGGTGCTGGATTCGGTGAAGCGGGTCTTGTACCCCTCGCGGCAGGTGTCGCAGAAGAAGGTGAACTGGAAGCCTGCCTCGGTGCTGTTGTCAGCGAAGTTGCTTGTGAAGCCTATCAGGTTGGACATGTTATTTCTCTCCTAGCCGCGCCCCGCAGGCGCAGTAATCCCCGAAGAAAACGGTTTTGCCGCACTTAGGGCAGACTATTTCCAGTTTGAGCCCGCACCCCGCGCAGGCCTTCCAGGTTTCTTTCACGGGGGCGCGGCATTTATGGCAGCGCAGGTCCCCGCAAGGGTTGACCTTGCCGCAGGCCGGGCAGGCGGCGGCGTCCGGCGGGGCGAGTTCGCCGCAATAGCGGCACGGGTGCTGGTATCCTGGCATAGGGCTCCTTAGCTTAACGGAAAAAAGTATACAAATTTTACCGAAGGGCGGCCTCCGCGGCAAAAAAAGAGCCCCGGGGCGGCCCGGGGCTCTTCTCTGTCCTGGCGGACGCTTACAGGTCCGTCATGTAGGCTATCTCGTCGTATGGGGTGCGGTACAGCGGCTGCTTCAGGCGCTTCTGGTCGAAGATATGCCCGAAGATGCCGATGGAGCGCCCCACCACGAACAAGGCGTTGAGGCAGCCCATGTTGACGATATTGTCGCTCTCGTCCTTGGTGAACTGCCCGCTGCTCGACAGCATGTCCACGAAGGCGATGCCGATGCAGCCGTCGACGTTGAGGATCAGGTTGCCCTTCTTCTTCGTCGTCAGCTGCTCCACGGCCAGCGCGTAGTCCAGCAGGTCGGTCTTCTTGAAGTTCTTCTTGCAGAAGGCCTTCAGCTGTGTGACGCGCATGTCGGGATTGGTCAGGCTTTTCACCTTGTGGCCGATGCCGGGGATGTTGGCGCCCTTGCCCTTCATGTCGCGGATGAACTGCTCGGGCGTGAGGCCGGCGTCGAAGGCGCGCTTGAACTGCTGCGCCGCGCCGTCGATGGCGCCGCCGAAGCGCGGGCCGATGGTAAGCAGGCCGGAAGCCAGCGAGGAGATGATGTCCTTGCCGGCGCGGGCCGCCACTATGGCGTTATGCGCGCCGCTCACGGCGGGGCCGTGGTCGGCGGTCAGCATCAGCGCGGTCTCCAGGAACTTGTTGCCGTAGTCCGGCAGCCGCCGCTTGAACCAGAGCAGCCCTATCACGCCGCCTATCCCCATCTGGCTCTCGAGCACCTTGGAGATCGGGATGTTCAGGTATTCCAGCTCTTCCTTCTTCTCGTTGGAGATGGTGTTGATGAAGGTGGTGGCCTTGCGGATCTTGCCCTCTTTCAGCGCCTGGGCGAAGTCCATCGGCAGGACCGGGGCGGCCACGTCGGCCGCGGGCTTGATCGAGCCCTTCTTCACCAGTCTCTCATAGGTTTCGTTGATCTTCACGCCGTAGTCGTCGAAGGAAGTCGGCACTACCGCGCCGGCGGCCTTCAGCGCCGCGTTCTTGGCGTCTGCGGTCTCCAGGTCCGAGCCCGCCTTCGCGCCCGCGTGTCCGAACTGCACGCCCGCCGGGAACATCTTGGAGCAGGTGCCGGTCACCCAGATGACGAGCGGCTTGGTGATCTTTTTGGCCTTGAGGGCTTCGACTATGCGCAGCTCCTCGGTGCCGCCTATCTCGCCCAGCGCCACGATCATTTTTACGGCCGGGATGGCCTCATAGCGCAGTATGTGCTCCAGCAGCGTGGAGCCGGGGTAGGCGTCGCCGCCTATGGCTATGCCCTCGTAGAGGCCGTCGGTATTGCGGGCTATGATGTTATAGCACTCGTTCGACAGGCCGCCCGACTTGGAGACGAAGCCGACCGAGCCGGGCCTGTGGAGCTTCGACTCGACGATGTTCTCGTAGGTGCCGGCGGTGTTGGCGATCTTGAAGCAGCCGGCCTTGATGCCGCCCACGGTGGCGGGGCCGATGACCATCTTGTCGAGCTTGGCGGCGGTGGCGGCGAGTATCCTGGCGCGGCGCTCCGGCACGCCCTCGGCGATCACGCACACGGTGCGGATATTCGGGTGGTTCAGGGCTTCCATGGAGCTGTCGAAGGCGGAGCGGTAGGAAGCGAAGTTCACCACCACGTCGGCCTTGGGGTGCTTCGCCGCCGCGGCCGCGAAGTTCTTGTACATCGGCAGCAGCACTTCGCCCTTGCCGAAGAAGACCTTGTGCACGCCTTCGCTGCCGGGGTTCACGATGGCCGCTACCGACGGGACCTTGCGCCCGCAGGCGTAGTCGAAGTCCAGCATGCGCTGTATGGCGTTGACGTGGTAGCCGTAAACTATCGCCGTGGTGTCTTTGGTGAAAAGTTCGGGTTTCATTACTTCTTACCTCCCGCTTTGGCAGGCTTACAGGCCGGGGCGGCGGGCGCCGGGTTCAGCGCCATGGAGACCACGGCGGTCATGTGCGTCTCGGGGCCGTACACTTCTATCGGCAGGCCCAGCGTCTCGCCCAGCTTGCGCATGTTGGCGAGGCCTTCCTTGTAGTTGGGGCCGCCGCGGCGCACGTAGATCTTCACCTTGCCGTCCACCAGTTTGGCCTTGTACTCGGTCAGGGCCTTGATGATGCCCTTGAAGGTCTTGGCCACGTCGGTGAAGTTGGCTATGCCGCCGCCGATGATGAGCACCTTGCCGCGCGGGTCCTTCTTGCGCGTCATCAGGTCCAGGATGGTTTTGGCGTACTGGTAGGTGTCCTCGGCCGACGGGTCGCCGGAGTACTCGCCGTAGTTGGCGAGGTCCTTGGAGAAGCCCAGGTCGCAGACGGTGTCCGCGTAGATCACGGATGCGCCGCCGCCGGCCACCATGTTCCACACACGGCCTTCCGGATTCAGCATGGTCAGCTTGAGGCTCGCGCCGGTGCCTTCGTCTATCTTGCGGATGAATTCCTCCTCCTTGGTGTGCTTCTGGCCGAAGGAGGACGGGAATTCCAGGTCGCCCCAGATCTTGGTGCATTCAAAAGCGGCCGTGTCGTCCACGCGGGCCACCAGGTCCAGCGGCACTATCTCGTCGCCGCTGAAGGTGAAGGGATTGATCTCCAGGTAGGTGAAGTGGCCCTCGGCGTAGACCTTGTAGAGGGCGCGCACGAATTCCTCTATCTGGTCTTTCCGACGGCCGAACTCGGGCATATTGAGCTTCACCTCGTCGATGGAGGAGAGGACGGGGATCCGGGTCTCCTTCACCTTGTCCCAGTTCTCCTCGACGTAGATGCCGCCCTTGTTGGAAAGATATACCGTGTCGTAGTCGCGGTAGGCGCGGATGGCCACGTAGCACTCTTCGGCGTCCTCGGAGTGCGGGGTGAACGGCTCTATCATGAAGACGTTAAGTTCGCCCGTGGTCTTGCCCACCGTGACGGTCTTGTTCATGCGCTCGGCGATCCACGCCCAGGCGGCTTTAAAGTCCTTGTTCAGGCACAGCAGGCCGTGTTTGCCGCGCTTGCCGAACAGCTGGTCGGGCTTGGCTACCAGCTTTTCCTTAAGCAGCCACGGGTGGTCTTTCACCAGCTTCTTGGGGTCGGTGGCGGGCGTAACGAGCGCCAGCTTCTCCGACTTGCCCTTGAAGGACGGTATGGTCTTGGCCAGCCCGTCGAACAGTATCTTCTTGCCTTCGTATTCTCTTATTCCTCTTTGTGCCATGGTGTCCTTTATTTGCCGGTAGTATGGTTCAGCAGGCCGCCGGAGGCCAGTATGCCGCGCTGCCGCTCCGAGAGGGCGCAGACGCAGTCTATCTCCGCGCCGGTGCGCTCGTTGCGCAGCACCACGGGCAGCCCCTTGGCGAAAGCGTCGTGCCAGACCGCGCAGGTCAGCTTGTCGCCCTTCTGCACCTGGTCGTAGTCCGCCGGGTTGCTGAACGTCAGCGGGGCGATGCCGAAGTTGATGAGGTTGGCCGCGTGGATGCGCTCGAAAGACTTGGCCAGCACGGCCTTTACGCCCAGGAACATCGGGCACATGGCCGCGTGCTCGCGGCTCGAGCCCTGCCCGTAGGACTCGCCGGCCACTATGATGTTATGCGACTTGCTCTTGAGGCAGCGGTCCGGGAAGGTCTTGTCCACGTTCTCGAAGACGAACTGCGCGTACTTCGGGACATTGGAGCGGTACTTCAGCCGCGCGCCGGCGGGCATGATGTGGTCGGTGGTGACCTTGTCGCCGACGTGTATCATTACCTCGCCGTTGAGGGACTCCGGCATGCGGTCGTTCTTGGGCGGCTCGCCGATATTGGGGCCGCGGAACACCTCGGTCTTCCTCAGGGCCGCCGTGGGCTTGATGAACATAGAATCGTCGGCCAGGAACTCGTGCGGCTCGTGGACCTCCGGGAATTTCACGTGCGACTTGCGCGGGTCGGTGAACTTGCCGGTGAGGGCCGCCAGCGCGGCCACCTCGGGGCTAACAAGGTACACCTGCGCGTCGGCGGTGCCGCTGCGGGCCTCGAAGTTGCGGTTGGAGGTGCGCAGGCTGACGCCGCCGCTCTTGGGCGAGAAGTGGTTGCCGATACAGAAGCCGCAGGCGCTCTCCAGGATGCGGGCGCCGGCGCCTATCATGTCGGCCAGCGCGCCGTTCTTGGCGAGCATCTGCAGCACCTGGCGGGAGCCTGGGGCGATGCCCAGCGTAAGGCCGGGCGTCACGGTGTGGCCCTTAAGGATCGCGGCCACGGTCATCATGTCGCGGTAGGAGGAATTGGTGCAGGAGCCGATGCAGACCTGGTCCACGGCGGTGCCGGCGAGGTCGGCTATCTTCTTGACGTTGCCGGGGCTGTGGGGCGCGGCGGCCAGCGGCTCGATCTCGCAGAGGTCCAGCTCTATGACGCGGTCGTAGGCGGCGCCTTCGTCGGCCTTCAGCTCGGTCCAGTCGTCCTCGCGGCTCTGGGCCTTCATGAATTTCTTCGTCACGGAATCGGAGGGGAACACCGAGCAGGTCACGCCCATCTCGGCGCCCATGTTGGCGATGGTGGCGCGCTGCGGCACGGACAGGGTCTTCACGCCGGGGCCGCCGTATTCCAGCATCACGCCCACGTTGCCCTTGGTGGTCAGGAGCTCGAGCATCTTGAGGACCACGTCTTTGGCGGTCACCCACGGCTTGAGCTCGCCGGTGAGGTGCACCAGGTAAACTTTCGGGGCCGCCGTGTAGAACAGCCCGCCGCCCATGGCCACGGCCACGTCGAGGCCGCCCGCGCCTATGGCCACCTGGCCTATGCCGCCGCCCGTAGGGGTGTGGGAATCCGAGCCCAGCAGCGTGGTGCCCGGCTTGCCGAAGCGCTCCAGGTGCACCTGGTGGCAGATGCCGTTGCCCGGGCGGGAGAACACCACGCCATAGCGGGCGGCCACGGTGCGCAGGTAGCGGTGGTCGTCGGCGTTCTCGAAGCCGACCTGCACCGTGTTGTGGTCGACGTAGGAGACCGAGAGGTCCGTTTTGATATCTTTGAGGCCCATGGCCTCGAACTGCAGGTAGGCCATGGTCCCGGTCGCGTCCTGCGTCAGGGTCTGGTCGATGCGGATGCCGATCTCGCGGCCTTTGACGTACTCGCCTTCTTTGAGATGGGAAACCAGGATCTTTTCGACGATGTTCTGTTTCATGGAGTGCTCCTTAAGAAGAACTTTGAACCTGCGCCGGGCCGGAAGCCAGGGGCTTAAACGCCGTGAGTATATTCTCTCATAATAAAAGGGATTTTGCCATTGACGAAAGGCAACCCCGCTTTTTAATAGAATAGAGGGATGACTACGCCCGCCCTGCCCGACCTGCGCGGCCTGACCCGCCTCGAGCTGGCCGCCGCCCTGTCGGCCCTGGGCGAGAAGCCCTCACACGCCGAGGCCGTCTTCCTGGCGGTGCACCGCGGCAAGACCGCGCCCGGCGGCGCGCTCTGGAACGTCCCGCCGCGGGTCTGCGCCGCGCTGGACAAAGCTTTCTCCCTGTCTCCGCTGCCGGTGCCCGAGCGCCGTCAGGTCTCGAAGGACGGCACCAAAAAACTGCTTTTTCGCTTCACGGGAGGCACGCCGGCCGAATGCGTGGTGCTGCCCGCCAAGGACCGGCTGGTGGCCTGCCTCTCTTCGCAGTCCGGCTGCTCCTGCGGCTGCACCTTCTGCGCCACCGGCGCCCTCGGGCTGAAGCGCTCTCTCACCGCGGTAGAGATCCTCGCCCAGTTCGAGGCCTGTCTGAAGGAGGCGGGAACGCTGAACAGCCTGGTCTTCATGGGCATGGGGGAGCCGTTCCTGAACTGGGAGAACGTGAAGCGGGCGATATTGATCCTATCCGACAGCCGGGGCCGCCATTTCCCGCAGGCCAAGATGACGGTTTCCACCGTGGGCGTGATCCCGGTGATAGAGGAGCTAACGGCCTCCGACCTGCGGGTGCGGCTGGCCGTCTCCGTGGTGGCGGCCGACGAGGAGCAGCGCGCCCGCCTGGCCCCGATGGAGAAACTTTACCCGCTGCGCCGGGTGCTGGAGGCGGTGCGCGCCTATTGCGCCGCGCGCAAAGCCCTGGTGATGTTCGAATATATCCTGTTCCCAGGCGTCAACGACCGCCCGGCCGATTCGGCGCTGCTGGCCCGGCTGGTAGGCGACATCCCCGGCCGCGTGAACCTCATTCCCTACAACCCCCCCGGCGGGCCCGGCGGCGAGACGCCGCGCGTCAAGGAATTCCAGCTGGAGCTCATCCGCGCCGGGGTGCGCACCTACCTGCGCCCGGAGAAAGGCGCAGACATAGCCGCCGCCTGCGGGCAGCTGGCGGCCGGCGCCTGACCGATCGCGCCGGCTCCGCCGCGTTCCTAAAGGGCCCAGCCGGGCCTGGGTCATAATACTTCGGTCGGCTGGGCCTCCCGCCTCTATTTGTCTCCTGCCGCTATTGGATAAAATTATCGAAAGCAACCCAGGGTAAGTCCTTTTAACCGGAAGCATTTCGCAAGGAGACAATTCAATGAAGAAGGAAATCGCAGTGGTTTTCGCGGCGCTGATGACGGTATCGGCCGCGGCGCGCGCCGCGGAGGTTAATTTCGACGGCGCCAAGTCCGGCGGCCTGGACACTTTCCTGGACGTAGCCGCCATAGTGGCCGACCTGGCCGGCGACCGGCCCCAGCCTGGCCATCCCGGGAGCCATCCGCCCCCGCCCCAGCACCCCGGCGGCAACCCCGGCGGTCATCCCGGCGGCCATCAGCCCCCTCCGCCTCCTCCCCCGCAGCCCTGGAATCCCGGGCATACGCAGCCCGGTCATCCCGGCGGCCACCAGCCGCCCCCGCCTTACAACCCCGGCCACCCGGTGCCGCCCCCGTATAATCCCGGCTGGAACCATAACCCGCCGCCCCCGCCCCCTTCGCAGTATCACTTCGGCGGCTACCGCGACAGCTGCCGCACCATGGAGTTCAACGCGCAGAGCCCGCTCAGCCAGACGCTGGACCTGCTCCTCGAGGAATACGGCGAAGAGTGCCAGGCGTCCCACTACGGCGGCTACCAGCACTGCCGGCCCTCTTCCAACTACCACAAGCGCAAGGTGACCGTGAACGTGGGTCCGCGCCACCTGGAGGCCTGGGAGACGGAGCGCCTCGAAGTCTGCATGAAGGGCCCCAAGTACGTGACGGTGGACACCGCCGGCATGGTCTATGAGTACGCCGTGACCGAGCGCAGAGACGACGGGCTGTTCCGCCGCGCCACCATCTTCACGCTGACCCCCGGCGCCAAGAAGCCGGCCCAGCCCTCCTCGAAGGAGCTGTCGATGGAGTTCGCGGGCGTGACCGCCTCCGGCGACGTGCGCCTGATCCTCAAGGATAACCGCGCCGACTACTTCCGCGGCGAGAGGATCACCATCACCGCCGACGGCATGAATATCCCCGAGATAAACCAGAACATGCCCGTAGATCAGCTGCTGGGTTCCTTCGTGAAGTTCAACGTCACGAAGGCTTTCGACACGGCCGCCGCTTACGAGCTGAAGCTGCTGGACGCGCCGAAGCCCGGCAAGTACGTGGTCACGCTGAAGTTCTTCCGCTCCGGCCCGCTGTCCTCCGGCGCCGAAGCCAGCACGATGGAATACTTCGAGATCCGCTGATCCGGAGGCAAAAGACGAACCCCGCGCCCTCGGCGCGGGGTTTTTCTTTTCCGCGCCGGGGGGCGCGCTATTCTTTGATGTAGACCCTGATAGGAAGGCCGCCGCAGCCGCAGGTGCGGCTCTCTTTCCAGTTGGGGAATTTGTAGACGAGGGAGATCACCCTTGCGCCGGGCTTCAGTTCCTTTTGAAGCTTCGCCTCCAGGGTCGCCAGTACCTCGCCGCTGAGGTAGCAGAAGACGGCGTCCGCGCCGGACAGGTCATGCCAGCGGAAATCCCCCAGTTTTATCTCGGCGCCGGAGCGCCACAGCAGGCCGCGGACGCGCGCCAGCAGGTAGACCAGCGGCGACAGCTCCACCCCGACGCCTTTCACCCCGTAGTCACGGACGGCCAGGTAGACCACGCGCCCGTCGCCGCAGCCTATGTCGTAGACGGTCTCGCCGGGCTTCAGGCCGGCCGCCTCGGTCATGGCTCGGGCGGCCTCCATGGAAGCCGGCACGAAGGGCGCTCCGAAGATGAAGGCGGCCAGGCTGGGCGCGGCCAGCACCACCAGGGCCCAGAACAGCCAGCCCTCGCGGCGGAATTTATAGGCGAGGACCAGCAGCGCCGCCATTACGGCGAACACCAGCAGGATCAGCAGGAAATCTTTTAGCCGTGTCTTCATGTCAGGCTTTTTGCGCCAGGCAGATCAGGCGCACGCTGCCGCTCTTGAGCGGCTCGCCGCGGAAGCCCCCCCAGAACCTGAGCGGCCTGAGCCCGGCCGCTTTCAGCGCGGCGCTCAGCCGCGGCCTGTCGTAGAGCCGGGTAAAGAAAGTGCGGCTCACGGCCCGCCCGCCCCGCTTGGGCAGCCGGGTCCAGGTGTTGTGCGTGCCGTCCGCGGTCAGCTCCACGGCCTCCAGCAGGAAATGATCCTCCATCTCCCACCATTCGCGCGACCTGAAGCTCTTGCGCACATAGGCGCCGTTGATCACGTCCAGCAGGAAAAGTCCGCCGGGCTTCAGCGCGCGGGCGACGCCTTTGAGCGTCCTGAGGTCGTCGTTGAAGTTCAGGAAGTAGCCGAAGCTGGTGAATAAATTCACCACTGCGTCGAACTCGCCCAGGAACTCCAGCCGCCGCATGTCGCCGCGCAGCAGGCGCAGCGATATTCTGCGTTTTTTCGCCAGCGCCGCCGCTTCCTTTAGGTACTCGGCCGAGAGATCATAACCGGTTACCGCCAGCCCGCGCCGCGCGAATTCCGCGGCGTGTCTTCCCGGCCCGCAGCACAGGTCCAGCAGGGCTGAGCCCTTTTTTAGTTTAAGCTGTTTGAGGATGAAGGCCGCCTCGGCGGGGGCGTGGGCCAGGGCCGCCGGGGAGGCGGGGTTGTAGAAGGAGTTCTTGAAAAAATCCCCGTGCCAGTCGCGGCGCGCTCTCATGGTCGCGCGCGCTAGCGGGGGCCTGTTTTGACGAGGTTCTTGCAGACGCCGGGCCCGGGCAGGTCCGCCATGTCAGTTCACGTCAGGCGCGGCGCCGGAGGCGTCCCCGCCCACGCCGACGCTGTCGGGGGCCTTCTTGGGCGCGGCTTTCTTGGGCGCGGCCTTTTTCTTGGCCGGCTTCAGTATCGGGTTGGCCTTCCTGTCGAACTTGTAGGTCTCCGTCTTGTCGACGGAGTTGAACTTATATTCGGAGACGGGCGCGGGCTTCTTCTTCTTTTTTGCCTTCTTCTTGGGCGCGGGCTTCTTCGCGGCAGGCTTGGGCGCGTCCTCGGCGGCGGTCTCGCCCGCGGGCGCGGCCGCGTCCTCGGCGAAGGCCGGCAGGCACAGGGCGGCCGGCAGCAGCAGGGCTAGCAGCAGGATGAGTTTTTTCTTCATGTGAGTATTATTCCTTTCTCTTTTTTCGGGGCCAGCTCCGCGGCCCGCACCGTGGCCTCGAGCAGGCAGGCCAGGGTCACGGGGCCCACGCCTCCGGGCACCGGCGTCGCGGCCGCGGCGTGCCCTTCCAGGGCCGCGTAGTCCGCGTCCCCGCACATCTTGCCGAAGTCGTCGAAATTGGTGCCCACGTCTATCACGGTGGCCCCGGCGGGCAGCATGTCCCGCTTGAGCCACTTGGCCTTGCCGGCCGCGGTGATGACGAGGTCGGCGCGGCCGAAGATCTCGGCTATGTTCTTCGTGCGCGTATGGCAGATGGTCACGGTGGCGTCGAGCGTGACCAGCATCTGCGCCAGCGGTTTGCCCACCACCGAGGAGCGCCCGGCCAGCGCTACGTTCATGCCGGCGGGGTCTATCCCGTGGAATTTAAGCAGGCGGATGACGGCCAGGGCGGTGCAGGGCGAGAAGAACCCTCCCTCCTCCACTTCCTGGAATTTCCTGGCGATGAACAGCCGGCCCATGTTCAGCGTGGACAGGCCGTCCACGTCCTTGGCCGCTGGCACGGCGTCCCAGGTCTCGCGGGTCTCGAAGCCGTCGGGCAGGGGGCGCTCTATCATGATGGCGTCGTAAGCGGGGTCCGCGCCCAGGCGGGCCAGCAGTTCCTTGAAGGCCGGGTAGCCCTCTTCCGCCCGCGGGGCGAACAGCTTCACCGCGATGCCGAGCTTTTCGCAGGCCGCTATCTTGCGCTTCACATAGACGGCCGACGGAGAGTCGGCGAAGTAGTTGATGATGGCCAGCGACGGCGGGCGGCCCAGCCGGGCCTTCACCGCGCCGACGCGGGCGGGCAGCGCGCCGAGTATTTCGGCCGAGAGGGTTTTGCCTTCGAGTATTTTCATGTTGTGAAAAGGGCGGCCTCCTGGCCGCCCTTAGCGCTTAAGCCGGCCGGCTTATTCCTCGTCCTCGACGTAGATGGAGCCGTTGAGGTAGCCGGAGCCGCTGAGGGTGAAGTAGCTGGAGGACGGCCAGCCCGAGACGGAGATGCTGCCGTTCATGCTGGTGGAGCCCACCATCTTGCCGTTGCGGTAGAAGGTGACGTAGAGGTTGGGCCAGACGCTCTGGAAGACGTGCTGGTTGGGGCGCACCCACAGCGAGACCGAGGTGTTGACGTAGGTGTTGTTGCTGGTGACCTTGCCGGAGGAGTCGCGGAAGGTGGCCCAGCCGGTCAGGTTCACGCTGGTGAAGCCGCCGTCGTTGCCGGGCATCCAGCCGTTGCCGTTGAGGTTCACGTAGCCGGAGACCTGCACGTACTGGCCGGTCTTCGCCACGCGGGCCGGCTTCGGGGCGGCGGGCAGCTCCACTTTGGGGGCGGCGACGGACACCTGGTCGAGGGCGTCGGCGGCGTTGAGCTTGAAGTCCGAGGCGTGCAGGCTGCCCGCGAGGAAAGCGCAGGCGGCGGTCAAAATAAGTTTTTTCATGTTACCCTCCATCTAAACCTGCCCTAATTATACCAAACTATCTGGCTGAGCCCGCGCGGGCCGCGGCCGCCTGCGCCGCCAGCCGGGCAGCCGCTTCGGGGGCCGCCGCGGCGGCCCGGTCGTAGGCGTCAGCGGCGCGGGCCTTCTCGCCTGCCGCCTCGAGCTCGGCGGCGTAGTTCATCAGCGCCGAAAAACTGGTCCCTCCCGCCGCGGCCGCCTCGAAGTCGGCCCGGGCCGCGGCCGCGTCGCCTGAAAGTTTCTTCAGCATGCCGCGCGCGTTGAGCAGCTCGGGCGCGCCGGGATGCTCACGCAGGGCCCGGGCGGCGAAACCGAGGCCGTCTTGGTAAGCCCCGCAGATCTGCGCCGCCAGCAGCGCGCGCTGCCAGCCGGCCTCACCGAGGTTGCCCAGCCGGGCGGCCTCAGAGGCCAGCGCCAGCGCCGCCTCTTTTTCTCCGCGCCCGGCGTAAAGCGCCGCGCCTGCGGCCAGCGGGTAAGGCTGCCGCCGCAGGTCCTCTGCGGCGGTCTTGAGCGCCGCGGGGCTGAAGCCTTCGGTCTTCAGCAGTACCAGGGCGTAGGCGAAATTGCCGGGGGCCGCCGCGGCCAGGCGGCGCGCCGGGGCGGCGTCGCCAGGAGCCGCCAGAAAAGCTTCGGCCGCCGCCCGCAGCGCGGCGCCGTCGGCGGGGCTGCCGGTGCCGAAAGTTTCCAGGAGCTCCTCCGGACCCAGGCGCAGGTCCAGCAACAGCCCGAGCGCCCCGTCGGCGCTTCCCTCGCCGCCGCGCCGCAGCAGCGCCAGGGTCAGTTCCCGCAGGTTCAGGCCCCACTCGAATTCCGAGGCCTGCAGCTCCGGCCCGAGCCGCCGCTCCAGCGCGGCAAGTTCGGCTTTTTTCACAGTAGTGAGGCGCGGCCGGCCGGCCAGCATGACGGCCCGCAGCTTGGGCGTGAGCGGGGTCAGGCGCTCCAGTTTTTCAATAAGCTTGCTGCGCGCGGCCGGCTCCCAGTACAGCAGCGCCCCGTACAGGTCCATGTCCCACAGGGTCTTGTTCGTTTCCAGTATCTTTTCCAGGTGCTTGCGGTCCGACTCGTAGGGCATGGCCTTGATGCCGTTGCGTTCCTCCAGCCAGTGGGTCCGAGTGAGCGCGAAAGTTTTTTCGGCCTCGGCGTAATTCCCCAGCTCCAGCTCGCGCAGTGTCTTCACCAGCAGCAGCTCGTAGAGGCTTTCGCTGCCCGGGCACAGCTGCGGGGCCGCGCTCTCCAGGGCCGCCGTCAGGCAGCACAGGTCCGCGCCGCCGCCGGCAGCGCAGGCTTCGCGCAGTGCTGCGCGGCCGGCCTCGGCCAGGTCGAAGGAAAGCAGCAGCTCGCCTTTCTTTTTATGCAGCCAGGGATCGGCCGGGTGGTCTTTCAAGGCTTCTTCCACCGCTATCAGCGCGGGTTTGGCCGCGCCGGGATAACGCCACACTATGGCCAGCGCCCCGGCGGCGGGCAGCAGCAGCGCGGCGAGCAGCGGCAGGGTCACCCTGTCGCACCAGGCGGTCGCGGCGGCGGGCAGGCGCTTCTTCAGCAGTTCCCAGGCGCCGCCGGCGGCCAGCAGGGCCAGCGGGAATTTAAGCGGGTAGAAATAGCGCTCCTCTATCGAGAGCAGGCAGTGCAGTAGGACGAAATAGCCGCAGAAGAAGGCCAGGAAGCGCGCCTCCGCGCCGCGCCAGAAAAAGAAGCCAGCGGCGGACAGCAGGAAAAGCGGCCACAGCAGCAGGAAGGTCTGCACCAGCCGCTTCACTACAGCCTCGGCGTAATTCAGGGGCGATGAAAGGATCTTCCGGAAGGCCCAGGGATACGGGCTTTCCGTGCGCGACAGCCCGGCGAAAGCCCGCGCGTCTCCCTCTATCGTGTAGATGACGCCGCTGGCGCCGGTGATGATATTGCAGGTGGAGCGCTCCTCCTCGAACAGGATCAGCCGCCCGAAGAGGGAGTGGTTGAGGCGCACCCACGGCAGCAGCAGCACCAGCGAGCAGGCCAGGAACAGCGCCGTGGCCGGCAGCCAGCGCTTCAGGCCTGGCTTGAGCGAGAAAAACTGGAAGCCAGCGGCCAGCACCGGGAAAGCGAACAGCGGCGAGCGCACCAGCAGCGTCAGCCCGGCGGCCAGGCCCGAGGCGGCCGCGAGGGCCGTTCCGCCGGAGGCCTGGCGCTGCAGCTCGAGCGAAAGGAAGACCATCACGGAAAGGGAATAGATCACCTGCTCGGCCTCGATGGTGCCGCCGCCCAGGCCGGCCGCGAGCGCCGCCAGCGCGAACAGTGCGCCCCTGGCCCGCCCTCCGCCCCGCGCGCCGATGGCGAAGGCCGGCAGCGCTATCAGCGCGCCCGCGGCCTTGGCCAGCAGCCCCGGCTCCAGCCCCAGATGGTAGCGGGCCGCGGAGACCAGCAGGCTCAGCAGCGGCATGCTGTAGCTGACCGCCTTGCTGCGCACGGCGTGGAACAGCGACTCGCCGCGGTCGGCGTAAAACTCGAAATTCTGCACGGAATAGGCGCGCTGGCCGAAGACCAGCCAGGCGGCCGCCCCGGCGGCCAGCGCCGCCAGCGCCCAGAAGAGGAATGGCTCCCCGCGGGTTTTTTTCATATCGCGCTTTTTATTATAGTATATGGAGGCAAGACTCAGGCACGAGAGGGTTAAATGGAAAGAATCACCGAACATCCAGTGCTGCAGCCGGAAGAGCGGCGGGCCATAAAATTCACTTTCGACGGCAAAACCTGCGAGGCGCTCGAGGGAGAGATGATCTCCAGCGCGCTCTACGCCAACGGCGTCAAGATCTTCAGCCGCCACCACAAGGACTCGGCGCCCCAGGGCATCTTCTGCGCCAACGGCCAGTGCGCGCAGTGCTCGGTCATAGCCGACGGGCTGACAGTGAAATCCTGCGTGACCGCGGCGCGCGAAGGCATGCGCGTGGAGACGCTGCGCGGCGAAGCCCGGCTGCCGCGCGTGGCCTGCGTGCAGGAATTCGGCCGCGTCGAGGAGCTGGATTTCGACGCGCTCATCATCGGCGCGGGCCCTTCGGGCCTGGCGGCCGCGGCCGAGCTGGGCAAGCTCGGAGTGAAGACCCTCATCATAGACGACAAGGACCGTTTCGGCGGCAAGCTGGTGCTGCAGACCCATAAATTCTTCGGCTCGGTGGAGGACTGCTACGCCGGCACGCGCGGCGTGGATATAGCCTCCAAGCTGGAGGAGCAGCTGAAGGAATACCCGTCGGTGCAGGCCTGGAAGAACGCGGTCTGCCTGGCCGTCTTCTCCGACAAAAAGGTGGGCGTGCTCCGCGGCGACAAGTATTACCTGATCCGCCCCAAGGCCGTCATCAGCGCCACCGGCGCGCGCGAGAAATCCCTCGCTTTCCCCGGCAACACCCTGCCCGGAGTCTACGGCGCCGGCGCCTTCCAGACGCTGGTCAACCGCGACCTGGTGCGGCCGGCGAAGCGGCTCTTCATCGTCGGCGGCGGCAACGTGGGCCTGATAGCCGGCTACCACGCGCTGCAGGCCGGCATACAGGTGGTGGGCCTGATAGAGGCCCAGGCCCGCTGCGGCGGCTACAAGGTGCACGAGGACAAGCTCAAGCGCCTCGGCGTGCCGGTCTACACCCGGCACACCATATTGCGCGCCGACGGCAAAGAAGGGCTCGAGAGCGTGACCATCGCCGCCGTGGACGAGAAGTTCTGCCCGGTGCCCGGCACCGAGAAAAAATTCGAGGCCGACACGCTGCTCATCGCCGTGGGCCTCTCCTCCGTCGACGAATTCCACGCGCAGGCCAAAGAGGCCGGCATGGAGGCCTTCGTCTGCGGCGACGCCGAGGAGATAGCCGAGGCCTCGGCCGCGATGTTCAGCGGCAAGATCACGGCGCACAAGGTGCTCAAGTCGCTCGGCGTGATGGCCGCGCCGGTGCCGCCGTTCTGGTTCGACCGGCTGGAGGTGCTCAAGTCCCGCCCCGGCGTGACCAAGGAGCCCGCGACGAAGGACCACGACCGGAAGGTCTACCCGGTGCTGCACTGCCGGCAGGAGATCCCCTGCAACCCGTGCGTGACCGTCTGCCCGAAAAAGTCCATCAAGCTGTCGGGCGAGAGCATCATGAACACGCCGCAGTTTACCGGCGACTGCATAGGCTGCTACAAATGCCTGGTCATCTGCCCCGGCCTGGCCGTCACCATAGTGGACTACCGCAAGGACCCGGCCAACCCGTCGGTGGCGATACCCTTCGAGATAGGCCGCGGCCTGGTGAAGAAAGGCGATAAGGTCCGCCTGACGGGCTGGGAAGGCGCGGACCTCGGCGAGGCCGAGGTGCTGGACGTCAAGGACTTCAAGGCCGAGAACACCATGATAGTCATAGTGAAGGGTAACCCCGGGGTCGTGGACCGGGCCGTCTCGCTGAAGCTCTACGCCGGCGAGGCCGGTGTGAAGGCCGCGGCCGAGCTGGCCAGCTCCGAGGACGACACCATTATCTGCCGCTGCGAGCGGGTGAGCCTGGGCGAGGTGCGCCGCGCCATCCGGAGCGGCATGCGCGACCTGAACCAGCTGAAGGCCGTTACGCGCGCCGGCATGGGCGCCTGCGGCTCCAAGACCTGCTCGTCGCTGCTGCTCAACGTCTTCCGCAGCGAGGGCGTGGACCTCAAAGAGGTGACCGGCTTCACTCGCCGGCCGCTGTTCGTGGAGGCGCCGCTGGGCGTCTTCTCCGGCGTGAAATGCCAGACCGAGGCCGACGAGAAAGCCAGCTGGAGCGGATTCTAAAGAGGACATATGGCTGAAACCAAATACGACGTCATAATAATCGGGGCGGGCAGCATAGGCGTGCCGCTGGCGATGGCGCTGGCCAAGGCCGAACTGAAAACGCTGGTGCTGGACGCCGCGCCCTCTCCGGGCCAGGGCCAGAACAAGTGCGCCATCGGCGGGCTGCGCGCCACGCATTCCGACGGCTCCAAGATCAAGACCTGCCTGCGCAGCCTCGAGATCTTCTCCACCTGGAAGGAGAAGCACGGCGACGACATAGGCTGGATAAAGGGCGGCTACCTGTTCCCCGTCTATACCGAGCGCGACGAGGCCGTGCTGCGCGACCTGCTGAAGGTGCAGAAGGGCTTCGGCCTCGACATAGACTGGATCCCCGCCGAGAAGGTGCGCGCGCTGGTGCCCGGTATCGCCGACAAGGACCTGCGCGGCGGCACCTGGTCCCCCGGCGACGGCTCGGCCTCGCCGCTGCTGTCCATAAACGCTTTTTACCGCCGGGCCGTAAAGCTGGGCGCAGAGTTCCGCTTCAACGAGCCTGTCACCGAGATATTGAAAGAGGGCGGCGAGGTGAAGGGCGTGCGCACGGCCCGCGGCCGCTACGAGGCCAAATGGGTGGTGAACGCCGCCGGCGCCCAGGCCGCAGCGGTCTCGGACCTGGCCGGCGTCAAGGTGCCGGTGCGCCCGGACTGCCACGAGGCCGGCATCACCGAGCCCGCCGGGCGCTTCTTCGACCCGATGGTAGTGGACATCCGCCCCGGCGACAAGTCCAAGAACTACTACTTCTACCAGAACTGGGAAGGCCAGATCGTGTTCTGCTTGACGCCGCAGCCGCCCATCTGGGGCGACGACCGGCGCTCCACCTCGGAGTTCCTGCCGGAGATCTCGCGCCGCATGGTCTCGCTGATGCCGAACCTGGCCACCCTGCGCGTGCGCCGCACCTGGCGCGGGCTGTACCCCATGACGCCCGACGGCTTCCCGGTTGTGGATTTCCCGGCCGCGCTCAAGGGCTACGTGCTGGCCGTGGGCATGTGCGGCCAGGGCTTCATGCTCGGGCCCGGCCTGGGCGAGGCGCTGGCGGCCCACCTTGGCGGCAAGCCCTCGGCGGCCGACCGCGAGATGCTGGCCGGCTTCAAGCTGGAGCGCAGTTTCGCCGGCCAGGAGAAGCTGAAGTAACAGGTCCGCCGGACCGTGGCGGCCCTCCCCCGCGGGAGGGCCGTTTTCATTGACGGGGCCGGCGGCAAGCGGTATAATTATCTACCGAGCGGTAAAATAATTGCAATAAAACGGCCGCCCCTCGCGTTATGCTTTAGAAGCGGTCTATAAAACTATGGATATCTATAAAAAAATCCTCTTACTCGCGGCCCTGGCGCTGCCGGCCGTCCCGGCCGCGGCCGAGACCGGGCTCACCTGGGACGAGGCGCGCAAGCTGGCCATGCAGCATAACCCCGCGGTAAAGGCGGCCCGGGCCTCCATGGAGCAGGCGGGCGCCTCCTATCTGGCCAGCCTCAACTCCTATTTCCCCTCGGTCAGCGTGTCCCACGGCGTCAGCCGCAGCGGCGGCGACGGCCGGGACGCGTCCAACAGCTGGAGCGCCTCCATCTCGGCTTCCGAGGACCTGCTGAACTTCCGCACCGTTTCCAGCGTTAAGAGCAGCCGCATCTCCAAGGAGAAAGCCGAGGCCGACTACCTGGCCGCCTCCGCCTCCGCGCGGCAGACCCTGTCCGGGGCCTTCACGGACCTGCTGTTCGCGCAGCGCCGCGTGGACGTGCAGAAGAAGATCCTCAACATCCGCGTAGAGAACGCAAAATTGATACAGCTCAAGTACGAGAGCGGCATGGAGTCCAAGGGCAACGCCCTCTACACGCAGGCCCTGGCCGACAACGCCGCGGTCTCCGTGAAAAGGGCCGAGCGCCAGCTCTCTTCCGCGCAGCGCGGCCTCCTGCAGGCCATCGGCCTGGAGGACGGCCGGGCCGTGCGGGCCGCCGGCGACATCGGCGTGCCGGTCTTCGAGCTGGACGAGCCCGCAGTGGCCGGCGCGCTGGACAAGTCCCCCCGCATTACCGCCGCCAGGAAGACGCTGGAGTCCGCCAAAGAGCGGACCGCCTCCGCCCGCTACTACTCCTACCCGTCGCTGCGCGCGAGCGGCTCCTACGGCTGGAGCGGCGACCACGAATTTCCGGATTCCAAGGGCTGGTCCATGGGCCTGAGCCTGAGCCTCCCGCTCTTCTCCGGCGGGCCCACCTACTATTTCAACAACCTTTCCGCCTTCAAGAAGGCGCAGATAGCCGCCGAGGAGAACTTCAGGGCCGAAAAGATCTCGCTGGCGGCCTCGCTGCGCTCCGGCTACGAGGACTTCCAGAGCGCCGCCGAGACCGCCCAGGCCAACTCCGGGCTGCTGCGCGCCAACGAGGAGCGCTACAAAGAGGCCCAGATCAAGTACATGGCCGGCAAGATCAGCTTCATCGACCTGATCAACGTAGAGCAGAATTTCGTGGATTCCGACCTGAACCAGCTGGACCTGGCCCGCACGGCCCACGGCCGCAAGGCGTCGCTGGAGCAGCTGTTGGGCGTAGGCATGGAGCGGTAAGAGGATAAATATGAAAAAACTCATCATCGTGCTCGTGATCGCGGCGCTGGCCGGCGGCGGCTGGTACGCTTTCAAGAAGAAGGGCTCCAATAACAAGCCGCGCTACCGCCAGGCCCAGGCCGAGCTGCGCGACCTCTCGGAAGTGGTGGACACCACCGGCGTAGTGGAGCCCGAGAACCGGGTGGAGATCCAGCCCTCCTCCTCGGGGCGCATAGAGGAGATCCTAGTTGAGGAAGGCGAGAGGATAAAGGCCGGCGAGGTGCTGGCGCTGATGAGCTCCTCCGACCGCGTGGCCATCCTCGACGCCGCGCGCGCCTCGGGCGAGGACCAGTACGCGCAGTGGAAGGAGACCTACAAGCCCATCAAGGTCATCTCCCCGATAGACGGCACGCTGATCCTCAAGAACGTGGTGCAGGGCCAGACCGTCGGCGCGAGCACCGTGCTGTTCGCCATCTCCGACAAGCTCATAGTTTCCGCCAGCCTCGACGAGTCGGACATCGGCCGCGTGAAGAAAGGCCAGGCCGCCACTATAGTGCTGGACTCCTACCCGGACAAGAAGGTGCGCGGCGCCATCTTCAAGATACTGGACGAGGGCACCACCAAGAACAACGTGGTCACCTATACCGTCAAGATACGCCCGGACCGCGTGCCGGAGTTCTTCCGGTCCCAGATGACCGCCAATATCAAGATCAAGATCTCCGAGCGCAAGGACGTGCTGCTCATTCCCGCCGCCGCCGTGGTGACTGACCCGCAGGGGCAGACCGCCGTCATCAAAGAAGTGAAGGACGGCGCTCCTGTCTACGCCCGCGTGGAAACGGGCCAGAACGAGGGCGACGAGGTGGAGATAACCTCCGGCCTCGAAGCGGGCGAGACGGTGTTCTACCGGGCGGGCGGCTACGCTCCGCAGGTGGACTCCGCCGGCAAGAACCCGCTGATGCCGACGCGGCCCGGCATGAACCGGCAGCAGCAGCGCGCCGTGCGCGGGCGCTAGATCCGGAGGCGATTTCCCCGCGGCCGCCGCGAGGGGTGTGACAATTATGATAGAGCTTAAAGGCATCAAGAAGGTCTACCAGATGGGCGGAGAGCCCCTCGAGGTGCTCAGGGGCGTGGACCTCTCCGTCAAGGAAGGCGAGTTCGTGGCCATCATGGGCCCTTCGGGCTCGGGTAAATCCACCCTGATGCATATCCTCGGCCTGCTCGACCGGCCGAGCGCCGGCTCCTTCAGGCTGTTCGGCCGCGAGGTCTCCGAGCTGGACGACGTTGAGCTCTCCTACCTGCGCGCCCGCATCCTCGGCTTCGTCTTCCAGCAGTTCAACCTGCTGCCGCGCATCACCGCCGCCGCCAACGTGGCGCTGCCCCAGATCTACCTGGGCGAGAAGGCCCGCCCCCACGAGGCGAAGAAATACCTGGACCAGGTGGGCCTCGGCGACCGCACGGGCCACAAGCCCAACCAGCTCTCCGGCGGCCAGCAGCAGCGCGTGGCCATCGCCCGGTCGCTGGTCAACGACCCCAAGATCATCTTCGCCGACGAGCCCACCGGCAACCTGGCCTCGGCGCAGGCCGACGAGATCATGCGCATCTTCCGGCGCCTGAACGACGAGCAGGGCATCACCGTGGTGATGGTCACGCACGAGCCGGACATCGCCGCCTGGGCCGACCGCGTGATCAAGCTCAAGGACGGCCTGATCATCGAGGACGTGGTCAGGAAGGCGCCGCGCGCCGCGGCCAGGGAGACCAAGCGCCTCCATATCCCCAAGGCCTTCTTCCTGAGCTGGCGCGAGGTGGCCGAGAACCTTGCCTCCTCGGTCAGCTCCATCATCAGCAACAAGACCCGCTCGCTCTTGACGATGCTCGGCATCATCATCGGCGTGGGCGCGCTGATAGCCATGCTCGCCGTGGGCACCGGCGCGCAGCGCGCCATCCAGAAGCAGATGTCGTCGCTGGGCACCAACCTGCTCGCGGTCATGCCCGGCATGTTCCGCCAGGGCGGCACGGGCATGGGCGCGGGCGCGGTGAGCCGCCTCACGGCCGAGGACGCCAAGGCCATAGCCGAGATAGACAATATCACGCGCACCGACTCGAACGTGTCAGGCAACGCGCAGGTGGTCTACGGCGCGAAGAACCAGCGCACCTCCATCGTGGGCGCCGGCGCCGTCTACGCCTCCATGCGCAACTCCCAGCCGTATTACGGGCGCTTTTTCTCGGACGCCGAGGGACAGCGGCTGGCCAAGGTGGCCCTGCTCGGCAACAGCGTGGTCAAGGAGCTGTTCGGGACCGAGAACCCCGTGGGCCGTACCATCAAGATCAACCGCAAGAACTTCACCGTCATCGGCGTGCTGCCGCTCAAGGGCGCGCAGGGCCCGCGGGACCAGGACGACGTGGTGATCGTCCCGCTGCAGACGGCCATGAAGATAGTGCTGGGCAAGACCTTTATAGATTCCGTCTGGCTGGAAGTCTCCGACTTCTCCAAGATGGACCAGGTGCAGACCGAGGTGAAGGCCCTGATGCGCAAGCGCCACAACGTCCCCGCTCACAAGGACGACGACGTGATGCTGATGAACATGGCCGAGCTGCAGACCATGCTGACCGGCACCATCAAGACCTTCAGCACGCTGCTCGGCATGATCGCCGGCATCTCGCTCATAGTCGGCGGCATCGGCATCATGAACATCATGCTCGTCAGCGTCAGCGAGCGCACCAAGGAGATAGGCTTGCGCAAGGCCATCGGCGCCACCAGCCGCGCGGTGCTGCTGCAATTCCTCATCGAGGCCGTCATCGTCTCCGTGGTGGGCGGCATCCTGGGCATCCTGTCGGGCGCGGCCGCGTCCGTCATTCTCTCCAAACTCTCCGGCTGGGCGGTCTATATCTCGCCGCTGTCGGTGGCGCTGGCCTTCGGCTTCTCGGCCGGCGTGGGCATAGTCTTCGGCTTCTGGCCGGCCAAGAAAGCCTCGCTGCTTTCCCCTATAGAAGCGCTCCGCTACGAATAGCGCTTAATTTGATATATTATGTGGACCGCGGGCGAGGGCCCGCGTTCTTATCACAGGTTTGCTGGAGGCACACATGGTCAGCGTTCAAGTTAAATGTCCCCATTGCGGGAAGTCCCTGATGAATTCCGCCAAGAAACTCGAAGGCGCCCCTTCGATAGAGGTCAACCTGACCTACGCGGGCAAGCACGCCCCCCTTTACCTCAGCTCCCTTTACGGCAGCTACAAGGTCGAGACAGAGCTCAACATGCCCGTCGGCAAAGTGGCCGGTTTCCGCTGCCCCCACTGCAAGGCCGACCTGAAGAGCACCCGCAAGTGCGACGCCTGCTCCTCCCAGATGATAGCTTTCGAGCTGAAGGCCGGCGGCCAGGTGCAGATCTGCTCGCGCCGCGGCTGCAAGAAGCATGTGCTGGAGTTCCAGGACCCCGCCGGCGAGCTGCAGGCTTTCTACAAGTCCTACCTGAAAGCGCTTAAGTAAGCGCGGGCTGGCTGGCGCGAAACGCGGGGAGGACGGCTCGCCGCGTTTCGCGTTTTAACTTATGCCGGACATCGAACATAAAAGTTTTTTCAGTACGCACAAGGTATTGGCCTTCGTGCCCCTGCTGCTTATGGGCGCCGGCGTCTGGTACTACATCCAGGGCCGGATGCCGGACCACAAGCAGGAAGCTCCCGTGCCGGCCGACGCGCCCATCTTCGGCGCTGCGCAGTCCAAGCCCGCCGCCGTCGCCGCCGCCGCCGTTAAGCCCGACGACATTTCCACCCTGGGCGCCGCCGCCGCCCGCCTGCCCGATGTTTACGACCCGAAGGCCGGCCTCGACATACAGGGGCCGCCCGAGTTCAAGAGCCAGGTCACCCACGCGCTGAAGCTGGTCTGGCAGGCCGACCGCCCCACCTTCCTGTTCATCCGCACCAATCTCGCCGTGATCCGCAACGAGATGCTGACCGGCTTCTACCTCGAGAACGGCCGCAGCGTGGCCGCCCTATCCAAGGACCACGCCTTCCGCTCGCTGACCTGGTGCGCCGGCGTCATCGCCCACCAGGCCTGGCACGCGGCCTACACCCAGGGCAAGAAGCGGCGCAAAGCCGCCGGCACCGCCCCGCCGCCCCCGCCCGGCGAGAAGAGCGAGCGGCCGGTGGAAGCCAACCCTATGGTTTTCGACTACAGCGGCATGGCCGCCATACTCTACGTGGAGGACAAGGCCTCCGCCTTCCAGCTCGACGTGCTGAAGAAGGTCGGCGCCCCGGCCCGGGAAACCGGCCCGCTGTTCCGCCGCGCCCCGCGCGACTTCCACCTGTCGCACGACGGCAACTACGCCATAAACCCGTGACCTCTCTGCTGCGACCTCTCGCCGTCGGGCGGGTAGAACTCAAGAACAACCTGGCGCTGGCCCCCATGGCCGGCATCACCAACGCGGCCTTCCGCGTGCTGGCCGCGGGCGGCGGGGCCGGGCTGGTGGTCACCGAGATGGTCTCGGCCGACAGCCTCAAGTACGGCAATAAGAAATCTTTCCGCATGCTCGGCCTGCGGCCCGAAGAGGGCCCGGTGGCCATACAGGTCTTCGGCGCGGACCCGTCCTCGATGGCCCTGGCGGCGCGGGACGCCGAGAGCGCCGGCGCCGCCATCGTGGACATCAACGCCGGCTGCCCGGTGAAAAAGGTGCGCCGCTCCGGCGCGGGCGCAGAGCTGATGAAGGCGCCGCTGCTGCTGGCCGACATCATCTCGCGCATGGTCAGGAGCGTAAAGATCCCGGTGACCGTGAAGTTTCGCGTCGGGCTGGAGGCGGGCGAGAACCTGGGGCCCCTGCTCGCCCGCGCGGCGGAGCAGGCCGGCGCCGCGGCCATCACCCTGCACGGCCGGCCGGCCTCGCAGTTCCATACCGGCCCTGTCAATCTCGAATATATGGCCGAAACCGCGGCGGCGGTGCGCATTCCCGTCTTCGGCAACGGCGGCGTGGAGAACGCCGCCGGCGCAAGCGCCCTCCTGGAGGCCGGCTGCGCCGGGGTGGCCATAGGCCGCGCGGCGGTCTTCAACCCGGCCGTTTTCAGCGAGATCGCAGCGGGGCTCTCCGGCGGGGATGTGCCGCCGCCCTCCGGCGCCGACCGCATGCGCCTGTTCCTGCGCTTCCTCGAGCTCAACGCCGAACTCTACGGCGAAGAGCACGGCCTGGCGCGCGCCCGCAAGCTGGTGGGCTACTGGCTCAAGGGCCTGCCCGGCGCCGCCGGCGCCCGCAGCGCCTTCATGCGCCTCAAGACCCTTAAAGAGGCCGAAGAGCTTTTGATACAATATACGAAGTAAAACCGCCTAAAGGCCCCATTATGACCCAGGTTGAAACCCCAGAGACGCCCCTGATGCAGCAGTACCAGGCGCTGAAGAACGCCTATCCCCACGCCCTGCTCTTCTTCCGGCTGGGCGACTTCTACGAGATGTTCTTCGACGACGCCAAAACCGCCAGCGCCGAGCTGGGGCTGACGCTGACCGCGCGCCAGAGCGTGCCGATGTGCGGCGTGCCGCATCATTCCGCCACCACCTACATCTCCCGCCTGCTGGCCGCGGGCTACAAGGTGGCCATCTGCGAGCAGGTCGCCCCGTCCGGCGACGCGAAGAAGACCAAGCTTTTCCGGCGCGAAGTAGTGCGCCTGATCACCCCCGGCACCGTGGTAGAGGACGAGCTGCTGCAGCCGCGCGCGAGCCGCTACCTGGTGGCCCTCGAGCTCGACATCGTGGGCTGGGGCCTGGCTTCTTTCGACGCCTCCACCGGCGATTTCCTGGCCACGCAGAACCTCAACGACCCGGACCTCTACCAGCTGCTGTCCTTCATCTCCAAGACCGGCCCGGCCGAGATCCTGGCCGACTCCCGCACGGTGAAAGAGATCAAAAAGCGCGGCCTGGATTTCACGCCGCTGCAGGTGACCGAGTACACCCGCGCCGACGCCCACCAGCCCGCCTGGGCCGCGCAGCCGGTCTGGCAGAACCACCGGCTGGCCATGAAGACCGCGCTGAAGGTCACCTCCTACGTGCGCCAGACCCAGCCCGGCCTGAAAGAAGTCTTTGCCCCCTCTTACTACGAGCCCGCCAACCGCCTGCAGCTCGACGAATCCGCCATCAAGACGCTGGAGCTGGTCTCCAGCCCCGACGGCGACGATTCCAAGACGCTGTGGGGCGTGCTGGACCAGTGCCGCACCTCCATGGGCTCGCGCCTGCTGCGCCGCTGGCTGCTGGAGCCCCTGACCGACCTGCGCGAGATCCAGTCCCGGCAGGCCTTCACGGCCTTCCTGGCCGAGGGCCGCGAGGCCCGCGAGCAGCTGGGCGATATCCTGGCCCAGGTGCCGGACATCGAGCGGCTGCTCGGCCGCGTGATAAATCTGACCGCCTCGCCCCGCGACGTGGCCGCCGTGCGCAAGGCGCTGACGCAGCTGCCGCGCCTGAAGCTGCTGCTGAGCTCGGCGGGCTTCTTCGAGTGCGCGCCCGAGCTGGCCTCGCGCCTGGACGCCACCTCGCACGCCCTCAACGCGCTGCGCACCGACCTGGAGCGCGCGCTGTCCGACGCCCCGCCCGCCCGCCTCTCCGACGGCGGCGTGATCCGGGAGGGCTACAGCCCGGAGCTCGACGAGCTGCGCCTGGTGCGCCGCGACAGCCAGAAGCTCCTAAACGACATCGAGCTGGCCGAGAAGGAAAAGACGGGCATTCCCACGCTGAAGGTGGGCTTCAACAGCGTGTTCGGCTATTTCATCGAGGTCTCCAAGGCGCAGGCGCCGAAGGTGCCCCATTATTTCGTCCGCAAGCAGACGCTGGTCAACGCCGAGCGCTACATCACCGAGGAGCTGAAGGTCCTGGAGAACAAGATCCTCGGCGCCGAAGAGAAGATGGCCAAGCTGGAGGCCCACCTGTTCGGCGAGCTGCGCGAGCGGGTCAAGACCGCCATAGGCGAGATCAAGGCCTTCGCTACCGGCGCGGCCGAGCTGGACGTCTTCTTCGCGCTGGCCGAGTGCGCGGTGCGCTACGAGTTCTCCCGCCCCCGGGTCAATTCCGGCGACGCTCTGAAGGTCGAGGAAGGCCGCCACCCGGCGGTGGAACGCTTCCTGCCCGCCGGCGCTTTCGTTCCGAACGATCTCGAGCTCGGCAACTCCGACGCCCGCGTCGTCATCCTCACCGGCCCCAACATGAGCGGCAAGAGCGTCTATCTGCGCCAGGCCGCCGTCGTGGTCATCCTCGCCCAGATCGGCTCTTTCGTGCCCGCGCGCGCGGCCGAGGTGGGCGTGGTGGACCGCATCATGACGCGCATCGGCGCGCAGGACCGCATGGCCCGCGGCGAATCCACCTTCATGGTGGAGATGCGCGAGACCTCGGCCATCATGCGCCTGGCCACCCCGAAGAGCCTGATCCTGCTCGACGAGGTGGGCCGCGGCACCTCCACCTTCGACGGCATCTCCATAGCCTGGGCCGTGGTGGAGCACCTCTACAAGCCCGAGGGCGGCCCCAAGGTGCTGTTCGCCACGCATTACTTCGAGCTGACCGAGCTGGCCGAGAAGTTCGCCGGGATCAAGAACTGCAATATCGCCGTGAAGGAATGGACCAACGCCCTCGGCAAGACCGAGGTGGTGTTCCTGCACAAGATAGCCAGCGGCCCCGCCGACAAGTCCTACGGCATCCACGTGGCCCAGCTGGCCGGCCTGCCCGAGAGCGCGCTGGCCCGCGCCCGCGAGATCCTGCACGTCCTTGAGACCAAGGGCGACATCCACGTGGAGTCCGGAGACGAGAACCAGACCCCCATGCTGCCCATCTTCTCCGGCCACCCGGTGCTTGACGAGCTGAAGATGTGCGACGCCGACAACATGACGCCGATGCAGGCGCTATCGGCCATAACCGACTGGAAGAAGCGGCTGAAGGATTAGCCTCAACGCTCCGGACGAAGCGGCCGCCCCTCACCGGGCGGCCGTTCTCTTTTGGCCCAGAAGATAAGGGGCCCTTGGACCCATACAGATAATGCGCGCAGTTACTATAATTTAATACGGGGAAACTAATGACCAAATCGCTGCTGCTAACCATGTTCTCGGTGCTGTCCTTCTGCGCTCCTTCTTTTGCCCGGCCCTTCAGCCTGGACTCCGTCCGGGCCGGGGAAGTCGCCTCGGCGGAACTCCCGGTTATGCCCCAGGCCGCGGTCCCGGCGCAGGCCGAGCCCAAGGAATGGACCATAATCTATTACTCTACCACCAAGGATTTCAAGCTGCGCCCGTCCTTCCTGATCCAGATGCTGGACCTCAAACTGGCCGGCTCCAGCGGCAAGGTTAACGTGGTGGTCGAAGGCTCCGTGGTGGCGCAGGCGGAGGACGGTTCCATTTCCACGCCGACGCTGCGCATGGCCATAGGCGGCGAGCCGTGGAGCCTGGAGAAGGCCGTGACGGTTTTCAATGAAGGTATGGACCTGAAGACCAGATTCGTGAAAGAGAGCGCCCTCCGGGAGTTCTCGGGCGATATCGTTAGCCGCGAGACCGGAGTGGACACCGGCGACTGGCGCCACGTGGCGGAATTCGCCCGTTGGGCCAAGGCTAACTACCCCGCCAAACGCTACGCCTTCCTTATCTTCGGCCACGGCAACGGCATAGTTGACGCCAAAAAGACGGCGGAGAAAGGCACGCTGGCGGATGAGGACACCAAGAACTACGTGACCATTCCCGAGATGCGCCTGATGATGGCGGAGATCGGCAAGGTGGACGTTTTCCTGATGCAGTCCTGCCTGATGCAGATGGCCGAGGTGGTCTGGCAGGTCAAGGATTATACCGACGTGGTGGTGGGCTCCAGCGAGTTCCTCTGGTCCAACGGTTTTTTCACGCCCGCGCTGCTCAAGGCCCTCAACGAAAACCCGCAGTTCCCTTCTCTCGCCGTCGGCGATCTCATGGCGGAGTCCTACGTGGCCACCTTACCGCAGGACAAGACCGGGCACGTGTCGGTGATCCCCACCGCGGCCCTGCCCCGCTTCGCGGAGAAACTGGACGCCTGGGCCGACGCCGTAATGAAGGCCGACGGCCGCGACGCCGCGATGAAGGCCCGGCATAAAACGGTGCGATTCGACTCTTTCGGCCTCGTAACCCTTTCTACGGCCCAGTCCGTCAACTATTCCATCTCCGGCGACCTGTACGATTTCGTCAGGCTGACCACCGAGAATATACCGCGGGAGACGGAAGAACAACTGAAGGCAGCTGAAGCCGGCCGTGCCCTGATGGAAGATATTGAGAAAAGCCTGGTCTACAAGTATTACTACAAGGGCGCCACGGTTACCGGTTTCGATTATTCCGTCCCGCGCGGCATAGCCATACACGTGCCGCCCAGGAAGATCCTGACCGGGTCCGTGGACGGGATGTACTCGCAGATAATGCAGACCAACTACTGGGACCTGCCTTTCGCCAGGGAGACGCGCTGGGGCGCTTTCCTGAACTGGATCTACCGCGGTAAATAAGCCGGAGGAACAACGATGCTGAAGAGAACTTCTTTCCTGTCCCTGCTGTACGCGCTGGCGCTGTCGGCGCAGACGCTGCCCGCGGCCGAGCTGGCCGATATCGCGGCTGACGATATCCGCAAGGCTCCCGTCGCCGCTCCTTCCTTTCCGTCGGCGGTAACGCCGCCCGGGGTGACGATAGCCAGTTACACCACCGACGAAGAATTCACCTTCGAGAGCGAAGCGGTACCCGCCATGAACGCGCGCATCAACGCCCTGAAAGCCGCCGGCGTCACCACGCTGGGCGGCCGCGTGGTTGAGCTCGGCAACGATTATTCCTTCGTCATCGACTATCTGTCGACCGTGAAGGGCAACGCCGCCCTGCCGCCCGCCGTGCTGCTGGAAACCTATAAGAACGGCGCCGCCTATTGGCTGGAGCGCGAGGCCGAGGAGGCCATGAAGGCCTGCGCGGCCAATTTCCGCGCGGCCAAGCTGCCGGTGCTGGGCTCCTACCTTTACGAGGCCGGCAACGACAACGCTTTCGCCGTGGATTACCTGGTTAAGAACCTGCTGCGCCCCGCGCAGGAATACGACGTGAAGTTCCAGTCCTATACCGGCGGGAAGTTCACCTTCGAGAGCGAGGCCGAAAAGGCCGTGCCCTCGTACCTCGCGCTCTTCAAACAGGCCGGCGTGCCGGCCATACGCGGCAAAGCCGTAGCCAGCGGCCGCGACTATGCCGTGCAGGTGGAATACGTGGTCAAGACCGGGAAGTCAGCGCCGCGCCCGCAGTACTCGGTCGCCCGCTACGCCGCCCGCGAGACCTTCACCTTCGACAAGGAAGCCCTGGCCGCCTCCAAAACTGCGCTGCCTAAGTTCGCCTCCGCCGGCGTGCCGCCGCTGTCGGCCGTGCTGCGCCCCGAGGGCCGCGACTATTCTTACAGCGTGGATTATCTCGTCGGCAATATCTACCAGCAGGGCGGCGTGATACCTTCCGTGGCCATAGAGACCTACCAGGCCCCCGAGACCTATACCTTCGACAGCGAGGCCAAGAAGGCCCTGGCCGAAAAGGTGGCGGCCTTCAACGCCGGGGGACTGCCGGTGGTCGGCTCCGCGCTGAGCGGCGAGCTGGGCTCCTACACCTACGCGATAGACTACATAGCCAAGGCCGGCGCCCAGGGCCCGGTCTTCCCCCCGCCGCCGCAGTATTGAGCCGGCGGTTTTGCAACGGACCCGGGCCGCGCGCCCGGGTTCTTATTTATGGAACCTAAGAACCCTTTCGAGGGAATTCAGACTTACGGCAATTTCGGTCTCCTCTGGCTGTTCGCGGTCGTTATCCTCGCTATCCAGGTGGCGTCGCTGCTGCTGATGGAGATACCCGCCCGCGCCCTGGGGGTCAAGTTCGACACCTACGAGGCGTCCATCCCCGGGTTTATCCTTACGGCGCTCGCTTCCTGGTCGCTGCTGGCGGACCTCGGGGTTTCCTGGCGCCAGGCCTGGAGCGACTGGCAGGCCAATGCCCTGGCCGACCTGCGCAAGGCGCTGCGCTATCTGCCGGGCTACGCCGGGGTGCTGCTGGGCATGGGGCTGGTGCTCGCCGCCGCCTATTATATCTGGGACGATTCTTTCGCGGCGCTGATGAAGCACGTCTCGGCCTCCGGCGCGGACCAGGAGGCCAGCGTGAAGGCGATGGCCTTTTCCGCTCCGCGCTTCGCCCTGCTGCTGCTGCTCGCCTGCGTGGCCGCGCCGCTGGCTGAAGAGCTTTTCTTCCGCCGCATAGTCTTCGCCTCGCTCAGGGCCAGGAAGGGCTTCTGGTTCAGCGCCCTGTGCTCAAGCCTCCTGTTCGCGCTATTCCACGGCGGCGGCGCCCCGGTAACGCTGCTGCCGGGGGTCTATTTCTGCTGGGTTTATGAAAAAGAGCGCCGGCTGCCGGCGAACGTCATGCTGCACGGCCTGGTCAACTTTTTCGCTGTGCTCTTTAGAACGTTCAGTTGAAGTATTGTAAAATCAACTTATGCCGGAAATAAAAGTCCTTCCCGAAGAAGTCGTCTCCAAGATAGCCGCTGGCGAGGTCATAGAGCGCCCCGCCTCCGTGCTCAAGGAACTCATAGAGAATTCCCTGGACGCCGGCGCCTCGAAGGTAGAGATAGAGATAAGGAAGGCCGGCCGCGGCCTGATACGCGTGCACGACGACGGGCGCGGCATGGCCCGCGAGGACCTGCGGCTCTCACTCGGCCGCCACGCCACCAGCAAGCTCAACGTCTTCGAAGATATTTATTCGCTCGCCACCTTCGGCTTCCGCGGCGAGGCGCTGTATTCCGTCTTCGCGGTTTCCCGGCTGAAGATCACCTCTTTCAAAGCGGGCGCCGATTCCGGCTACACCCTCGAGGGCGAGGGCGGCCGCGTGATAGCCGAACTGCCCGCGCCGCCGGTGAAGGGCACCACCATAGAGGCCGCAGATCTGTTCTTCAACACGCCGGCGCGCGCCAAGTTCATGAAGAGCGACAATGCCGAGCGCTCCCACCTGATAAAGACCGTGGAAGAGGCCGCCCTGGCCAACCTCGGCGTCGCTTTCCGGCTGGTCATAGACGGCTCTGAAATTCTCAACCTGCCCGCCCTGCCCGGCGGCCTCTGGGAGAACCTCAAGAACCGCGCCGCGGCTATCTTCGGGCGTAGCGTTTACGGCGGGCTCGCCCGCGTTGAGGGCAAAACTCCCGGCATGGCCGTCTACGGGCTGTTCTCGCGGCCCGACGCCCTCGCCGCCACGCGCGTCAACCAGCATTTCTTCGTCAATCGCCGGCCCGTCGGCTCGGCGCTGCTGCGGCAGGCGCTGTACCGCGGCTACGGCCACATGCTGACCGGCCGCCACCCGGCCTGCGCGCTGTTCCTGGAGCTGGACCCCGGTGCCTTCGACTGCAACATCCACCCGCAGAAGCGCGACGTAAAGTTCTCATCGGAGAACGAGATCTTCAAGACCATCTCCAACACTATTTATGAGGAGCTGCTCAGCAAGCAGACGGCCGCGGTGACGATGACCGCGCCGGAGGCGGGCAGGCAGTTCACGCCCCCCGACGTGCCGGCCTACCGCGAGGCCGCCGCCCCGCCGGCCCCGGCCGCGGAGACCGGCAGCCTGTTCGGCCCGGGGCCCGCTCCCGAGGCCCTCACCCCGCAGGCCCACCCGGACTGGCGCGGCAAGGACCTCTCTTACATAGGCCAGCTGGCCAAGAGCTACCTGCTCTTCGGGTCCGGCGACGGGCTGCTGGTGGTGGACCAGCACGCAGCGCAGGAGCGGGTGCTGTTCGAGAAATACCTGGGCGAATTTTCCAAAGGCGCGGTCAAGGTGCAGCCGCTGCTGGTGCCGCTCGAGGCGGAGCTGCCGCGCTCGCAGATGGAGACGGTTTTGAAATGGCGCGACTGGATGAAGTCGGCCGGGTTCGAGATAGACCAGCGCGGCCCGGAGACGGCGCTGCTGCGCGCGGCCCCGGCGCTGTTCTACTTCACGCAGGCCGCCTTCGGCGAATTTCTGGGGTATCTGTCCGAAGTGCTCGGCGAGCCGGAGAAGGCCGCCGAGGACCTCAAGCGCAATATCATAGCCACGATGGCCTGCAAGAAGTCCATCAAGGCGCACGATTTTGTGAAGCCGCAGGAGGCCCTGCGGCTGATGGACGACCTGAAGGGCACCAAGGACAGCTACCACTGCCCGCACGGGCGCCCGACGCTGTTCTTCCTCTCCGGCGGCGACATCGCCCGCCGTTTCCAGCGTTCTGGCGTGCTGTAGCCCGCCTCAGCGCTTTTTCAGCTTTTCCTGCTGGCGTTTTTCCAGGTCGGCCACGGCCTTCTGCCGGCGGTTCACAAAATCGTCTATAAAATCCTCGCGCGCCGCGAGCCGGGCGCGCAGGTCGTCCACGCGCTTCTTAACGCGCCGGTAGCGGCGCTCCTCGGCGCTCATCAGCCTGGAGAGCCTGTCGCTGGCTTCCAGCTTGTCGGGCGCGGCCAGGCCCTCCTGGCCGGGCAGCAGGACCTTTTCCCCGGCGGCTCCGGAGAGGGCCACCTCGCCCTCGAACAGCCCCACCGCGGTCTCTCCGGAAGTGGAGACCAGCAGCGAGAAGGCGGTGCCGCGCACGGCGCAGACGGCAGACGGTGTGCGCACCGAGAAGGCGGAGTTTATTTTTTTACCCAGCTTCATGGCCATCCAGAGGGCCTTGCCCTTCAGGAAGGAGAAGGAAAATTCCCGTTTTTCGGCGGCGGCCAGCAGGGTCTCGGCCGTCATTTCGGAGTTCTCTTCCAGCTTAATGAAGGAGCCTTCCTTCAAAAGGATCTCGCACCAGGCGCCGGGCGCGGTCCTGATGGAGTCGCCCTGGGCTATGGCCCGGCCCTTCGGGGAAACCAGCCAGTCGGTCCGGCCGGCCTGGCGCAGCTCCACTTTGCCCGACGCGGCGTAGACGCAGCCCAGCCTGCCGGTTTGCGGCTTGGCGTCCTGAGCCTGGACCGTACCGGCCGCGGCTAACAGGGCGGATAACAGAATGAACGGGATCTTCATCTTTCCTCCAGCGCCGGGAATTATCCGGCCTCGTTTCTTGAATTTGGGAACCCCCGCTACCATTATAGACAAAAATACGCGCCCGCGGCCTCTAGCCTTTTCTCACGAAGTGCGGCATCTCCGCCGGGATCTCGAAGGACAGCTCCACCAGCCCGGCCGGCTTGCCGTCTTTCAGCCACGGCGCCTGGTAGATCAGCTTCTTAACGCCGTTCTTCTCTATAGTGTAGGCGTTGGTGAAGGGCTCCGCCAGCATTTTCTTCAGCTTGGACCTGGAGGGTTCCGGGTGGCAGTCGAGCAGGCTCTTGCCTATCAGCGAGCCCCCGCCGCTCTTGGCGAAGGTGGCAGAAGACTTGGCGTTCATCTCAAGGATCCTGCCTTCCGCGTCGCAGACCGTGATGGCGAAATTCACGCCGTCTTTCCAGTTTTCCATACTCCTCCTAAATCTCGTTCCCTATATTATAAAATATGGCTATGCCCGTTTCGCGCTTCCTGGAGCTGGCGGCCGCCCGCCGCAGCATCCGCAAATACAAGCCGGATCCCGTAGAGAGGGAGAAGCTGGACCTCTGCCTCGAGGCGGCCCGCCTGGCGCCGTCGGCCTGCAACGCGCAGCCTTGCCGCTTCGTCGTGCTCGATGACCCGGCGGTGAAGGAGAAGTTCTGCTCGGCCGTATTCGGCGGCGTCTACTCTGCCTGCAAGTTCGCCGCGGCCGCCCCCGTCATGGTCGCCGTGGTCTCGGACACCGGCAAGCTGACCGCCTGGCTGGGCAACCAGATGCAGGATACCAATTTCCGCCTGGTGGACATCGGCATCGCCGCCGAGCATTTCGTGCTGGCCGCCGCCGAGCAGGGCCTGGGCACCTGCTGGCTGGGCTGGTTCGACGCCAAGGCTGCGGCCCGCGCCCTCGGGCTGGGCCGGGGCACTAAAGTGGAAGTCCTCATCCCGGTGGGCTACTCGGCTGAAAGCCCGGCGCCGCGCCCGCGCAAAGCCAAAGAAGACTATTGCTCCTATAACAAGCCATGAAAAACTTTTTGCTCCCGCTCGCCCTCCTGCTGACGCCCTGCGCGGCCCCCGCCGCCGACGACTGCGCCAAGAGCACCGACGCCTGCTCTGCCGGCGCCAAACAGCTTTCGCCTTTCGCCGCGGCTTCGCTCGCCAAGGACGAAGCGCCGCGCTCCCGCGTACCGGTCTTAAAGCAGGCGCCCGCTCCCAGTGAGAGCGCTCCGCAGGCGCCGGCGGCGGTCTCTACCGCCCCCGCTCCCGCCGCCCCGGCGGCCGCGTCACGCCAGGCCCTGTCCAGCCCGGCGTGGCTTGTCTTCGTGGCCGGCGCGCTGGCCGGTCTCTATTTTTACCTCAGGAGCGGCTCTAAAAGGGGCAGGAGAAAATGACCATAGATTACGCGGACTTCACCAAAGCGTCAAATATCATCCATTCCATCCAGGGCGGCGCGCTGCTGCTGCTCGGCGCCGCCGAGGCCTACGCGCTGGACAACAAGGGCCGCCGCTTCGTGCTGGCCGCCGCCGCCGCGCTGGCGCTGTCGGGCGTAGCCATGTTCTTAGCCGTGCTGGCGCTGCCCGGCGGCTGGAGCCTGGAGCAGCTTGGCGCCGCGCTGAGTTTCCGCCGCGGCTTCTACCTCTTCATCGCGTTCGCCTGCCTCTTCAGCGCCGCCGGCATGAGCCGGCTGACCCAGGCCGCGCTGGACCGGCAGGGCGGCGGCTGGCAGGCCATGTTCCTTGCGCTGCTGGCTCTGGCCGGGGTGCTGTATTTCATGCTGGCCTCCCGGGTGAACGAGGAGGCCTGGCGGCAGGTGCTGGTGTGGCACTCCGCCGTGGGCGCCACGCTGCTGCTGGCCGTGGCCGCCAAGACCGCCGATATTTTCAAGCCCCGCCGCGCGCTGCACTTCGCCTGGGCGGCGCTGCTGCTGGTCACCGCCCTGCAGCTGCTGACCTACCGCGAAGCCCAGGGCACCTTCGCCCCGCGGCTGGTCACCATGGAAACCCCGACCGAAGTGCAGCCGGCCAAAGTTCCGGCTAAAAATGCCCCTGCTGATAAAAAACGGCCTGCTCGTTGACCCTGTTTCCGGGGAAAGCCGCCGCGACCTGCTGGTCTCGGGCGGGCGCCTCGCCTTCCCTTCCCGAAATTCACCCCACCCGCCCGGCTGCGAAGTGTTCGACGCCGCCGGGCTGTGGGTATTCCCCGGCTTTATAGACGCCCACGTACACGCGCGCGAGCCCGGCGCCGAGGCGGCGGAGACGCTCGCCAGCGCGGCCGCCGCCGCCGCCGCCGGCGGCGTCACCTCCGCGCTGCTGATGCCCAACACTTCCCCGGCCATGGCCACGCCCGCGCTGCTTAAAAAATACGTCCGCCGCGCCGCCGGGCTCCCCTCGAACCTGTATTTCTCAGCCGCAGCTACCGCCGGCCGCCGCGGTCTGAAGCTTTCCGGCCTGGCCGCCCTTAAAAAAGCCGGGGCGCGCGCCTTTACCGACGACGGCTCCTGCCTGCCCCGCGGCCTGCTGGCCGGGCTGCTGAAGCGGGCCGCCGCGCTGGGCCTGCCGCTCCTGGACCACCCCGAAGATTTTCGCCGCACCGGAGGCGGCGTCGTTAACGCCGGCCCCGCCGCGCGCCGCCTGGGACTGCCAGGCATACCCGCCGAGGCGGAATACCTGGCCGTGCTGGGGGATATCCTGGCCGCCGCCTCGTCGGGGCCCGTGCATCTGCAGCATTTGAGCCTGGCCGCCTCCGTGGCCGCCCTGCGCGCTGCCAAGGCCGCCGGCTGGCCGGTGACCGGGGAGACCTGCCCCCATTATTTCGCTCTCACCGACGCCGACATAAAGAGCGACGACGCCAATTTCAAGATGAAGCCGCCGCTGCGCTCGTCCGCCGACCGCGCGGCCGTGCTGGCGGGCCTGGCCGACGGCACCATAGACCTGGTGGCTAGCGACCACGCCCCGCACGAGGCGCGGCTGAAGGCGCGCGGTTTCCGGAGCGCACCGTTCGGCATCACCGGGCTGGAGACGCTGGCCCCGCTCTGCGTGTCGGAGCTGGTGCTGAAAAAAGTGGTCTCTAAAGCCCGCCTCGCGCGGCTGCTGTGCCTGAACCCGGCCCGCCTGCTCGGCCTGAAGAAAAAAGGCCGCCTTGCCCCCGGGTTCGACGCCGACGTTACGGTGCTGGACCCGCGGCGCGCCGCGGCCGTGCCGGAGCGCTTTGTCTCGAAGTCGGCCAATACCCCCTTTACCGGGCGCGCCCTGCGGGGCTGGCCCGTCCTGACCATCGTCGGCGGCCGCGCGGTCTACCGGGCGCCGGTGCGCTGACGGCGGGCGCAAAAAAAGCCCTCCCCCGTGCGCGCGGGGCTTTTGCTAGAATTAAGAAACAACATGGGCTTCTTATACCGCAAACTGATCCGCAGGCTGCTTTTCAACCTCAATCCCGAGCTTGTCCACGACGCCGTCATCAAGAGCGCCGGCGCGGCACAGCGCGTAGAAATACTCAACGCGCTGGTGCGCGCCCTGGCCCGGGCCAAGGATTTTCCGGTGACGGTGGCGGGGATCAAGTTCCGCAACCCGATCGGGCTCGCGGCCGGCTTCGACAAGAACTGCGAGGCGGCCCGCTTCCTGGCAGGCCTCGGCTTCGGCTTCCTGGAGCTGGGTACGGTGACGCTGCGGCCGCAGCCGGGCAATCCCCGGCCGCGCCTGTTCCGCCTGCGCGAGGACAAGGCCATCATCAACCGCATGGGCTTCAACAACGCCGGGGCCTGGGAGGCCGCGCGCTCGCTGGAGAAGCTTTTGCCGCTGCCGGTGCCGGTGGGCATCAGCGTGGGCAAAAACGCCGACTGCTCCCTCGAGGAGGCGCCGAAGAATTACCTCGAGGCGCTGAAGGTCATGTACGAGTTCGGCGACTACTTCGCCGTCAACATCAGCTCCCCGAACACGCTGCAGCTGCGCTCGCTGCACGGCGGCGACAAGCTGCGCCGCCTGGTGGAGCCGATGCTCGACTTCGCCGCGGGCCAGAAAAAAGTCAAACCGTTCTTCGTCAAGATAGCGCCGGACCTGGAGGACAGCGACCTGGAGGGCGCGGCCGCGCTCGCCGTGGAGAAGGGTTTCGGCCTTATCGCCACCAACACCACCGTCAGCCGCGACGCCGTGCCGGCCTACTGGCGCAGCTACGAGGGCGGCCTCAGCGGCAAGCCCCTGCGGGAGCTGTCCAACGCGGTGCTGGCCAAGACCGCAGCGCTGGTGAAAGGCCGCGTGGCCGTCATGGGCTCGGGCGGCGTCTTCGACGGGAAGACCGCGCTGGAGAAGCTGAACCTGGGCGCAGACCTGGTGCAGGTCTATTCGGGCCTGGTCTACGAGGGCCCGTTCCTGGTGAAAGAGATCCTGCGCTATCTCGAGCGCAAGCATTGGGCCGCGCCGCACCGCTGAACGCGGGCCGGCGCCTGAAACAGATCTGACCGCGCGGGGGACGACCATGCATAAGACCGAACTCATCGCAGCGCTGGATACCGACACTCTCAAAGCCGCGGAGCACCTGCTGGACAAGCTGGAGGGCCGCGTTAAATTCTTCAAGGTCGGCTCGGTGCTCTTCACCGCCGCCGGCCCCGCCGCCGTGGACCTGGTGCACAAGCGCGGCGGCCGGGTCTTCCTGGACCTTAAGTTCTACGATATCCCCAACACCGTCAAGCACGCCGTCAAGCACGCCGGGGCCATGGGCGTGTACTCGGTCTCGCTGCATCTCTCCGGAGGCAACGAGATGCTGCGGGCCTGCGCCGAGCTGGACAAGCGCCCCAAGCTCTGGGGCATCACCGTGCTGACCAGCTTCGACGAGTACGGCCTGTTCCGCTCCGGCTACCGCTGCGGCATAGACAAGACGGTGCGCAACCTGGCCGCGCACGGCGCCGCCAACGGCGCCGACGGCGTGGTCTGCTCGCCGCTCGAGGCCGCGATGCTCAGGAAAATTCACGACGGGAAGCTGAAGCTGGTGACGCCCGGCATCAGGCCCGAGGCGCGCGGCGACGACCAGAAGCGGGCCGTGACGCCAGCGGCCGCCAGGGAGGCGGGCGCGGACTTCATAGTGGTGGGCCGGCCTATCACCGCCGCCGCCGACCCGGCCGCCGCCGCGGCGGCCATACTGGAGGACCTGAAATGATCGACGAAACCGAGCTCAGGGCTTACCTGACCTCTTCCGGGGCTTTCCTCGAGGGGCATTTCCTGCTTTCATCGGGGCTGCACAGCCCAAACTACGTGCAGTGCGCCCAGGCGCTGAAGAACCCGGCCTGGGCCGGCCGCATGGGCGCGGCGCTGGCCGCCGGCTGGACCGGGCCCAAACCCGACCTCATCCTCTCCCCCGCCATGGGCGGCCTGATCATCGGCCACGAGGTGGCCCGCGCCTTCGGGGTGGATTTCGTGTTCACCGAGCGCGAGGATAACATTATGACGCTGCGCAGGGGCTTCTCGCTGAAGAAAGGCGCCCGGCTCATCATAGTGGAGGACGTCTTCACCACTGGCAAGTCCACTCTGGAGACCGCCGTGGTGGCGGCCGCCGCCGGGGCCGAAACCATCGGCGCGATGTCCGTCATCAACCGCATGGGCGAGAAGACTTTGCCGTTCCCGGCGCTCTCGCTGCTGCGCCTGGGCCTCGACACGCATCCGCCGGAGAACTGCCCGCTCTGCCGCGCCGGTCTGCCGGCGGTGAAGCCGGGCTCGAGGAAATTCGCGTGAAGGCGCTGCTGGCCGCGCTGCTGCTGCTGCCGGCCTGCGCCTCCGCGGAGAACTTCGACAAAGAGACCCGCGACTTCTCTTCTAAAAACAAAGCCTTCAGGCTCGCCGTCTCCTACTCGGGCACCGGCGGCGCCGGCCGCGCCCGCGCCGTGCTCACCGGCGCCGGCGGCAAAAATATCTCTTCGTTCGAAGCCGACCGCCCCCCTTTCTCGGTCACCCTCTCCGGAGACGGGCGCCGCCTGTTCTTCTTCTTCGGCGCGTGGGGACAGTCGGTCTCGATCTTCGGCGTGGACGTCTACTCCTCGGCGGGCGAGCGGCTGGCCAGCCACCAGGTGCGGATGGACGGCCCGGCCGGAGAGGATTTCTCCGACGATAATTCCGTTTACGCGCTGGGCACGGAGCAGGCCGGCGCGCGCGCCATCCTGCTGTTCGATGTGAAGAGCGGCCGCCTGCTGTGGAATAAAAAATTCAAAGAGAGGCTGGCCGGCCTGAAGTTTTCCGGCGACGGCAGCCGTTTGCTGGCGCTGTTCTCCGTAGACGGCGCGTGGCGCCCCGTGATCTACGACAAGGCCGGCCGGGAACTCGGCCGCGCCGAGCTGAAGGGCACGGGTCACCTGGCGCCGCGGGTGTTCAGCCGCGACGGGACCGCCTTCGAGCTCTGGGAAGACCGCACGGTCTTTAACGAGAAAGACGGCTACTGGCACGCCAGGCTGGTAAAAAAAAGGTATTTCCGCCTGGCCGCCGGCGGCATAGAGCCCGACGGCGTCAAGGACTTCGACGAGGAGTACAGGTAAGGTTCAGGCCCAGAAGGCCAGCTTGTCCAGGAAGAGCAGCACGCCCGCCGCGGCCAGCACCACGCCCGCGACGATCTCCACATAACGCATAGCGGTCCTGAAGCGCGCCATCAGCGCGAAGAATTTCGCCGCCGCCGCGGCCGCTATCAGCAGCGGTATGGCCATGCCGGCGGAATAAACCACCAGCAGCAGCACGCCCTTGCCGGCCGTGCCGGACACCGCGGCCAGGCCGAGGATGCCGGCGAGGATAGGCCCTATGCAGGGCGACCAGCCCAGCGCGAAAGCGAAGCCCATGAAGAAGGCCCCGAAGGGCCCCTGCGCGAGGCCGCGGGTGTTGAGGCGCTTCTCGTAATTGAGGAAGTTCAGGTTTATCAGCCCGGTCATGTGCACGCCGAACAGCACCATCATCACGCCGAGCGCCTTCATCAGCTGGTACTTGTAATCGTTGAGCAGCCCGCCTATGCCGGAGGCCGCCGCGCCCATCAGCGCGAAGGTCAGCGTGAAGCCGGCTATGAAGATCAGCGCGCTGATCACCACCTTGCGCGTGGCTACCTTGGCGTCGCCCTTCATGATCTCGCTCGCCGAGAACCCCGACAGCATGGACAGGTAGGCCGGCAGCAGCGGCAGGATGCACGGCGAGAAGAAGGACAGCAAGCCGGCGGTGAAAGCGGTGATCAGTTCTCCCATATCAGTTCTTCTTTGCCGGCGCCGGCTTCAGCTCGGGCACGGGTTTTACGCCGGGCGTCTTGAGCTCTATCTTGAAAATATCCAGGCCGCCCCAGGGGCCGCCCTGCAGCCAGAAGAGCGCGGTGCGCTTCTTGCCGGCCGGGTCCTTGAAAGTCACTATGACCGCGCGCGCGCCGTTGCTGCCGGCGGAGGCCCTGGGTTCCACCGAGGCGAGGTCCAGCTTCAGTATCTTTTTGGAGGGCTGCTCTTCCAGGAAGAAGGCGCCCTTCAGCTGTATGTCCTTGCGGATATAGTCGGTAACGAAGGCCGCCAGGTCCTCGTCGCTCTCCTGTACCTGCGGCTGTACTTCCTCGTCCTCGCCGCGGGCGGTGTCGCTGGAAGCCACGGTTTCGGGCAGGCCCTCGTCCTCGTAGGCCGCCGCCGCGGGGGCCGCCAGGCACAAGCCCAGCGCCGCAATGAATATCAGCCTCATTTTTTCCTCCGGTCGGATTCGCGCACTACCTTCATCGGGTCTTTCTTTATGGCGGGCCAGTGGGCGGTCTCGACGTAGTTCATCACGGTGCCCCAGTGGCCCTGGCTTTTGAGGATAAAATCGCAGGCTTCGCGCACGGCGCCCACGCCGCCTTCCCGCGAGGTTACCAGGTGGGCCGACTTCTTGACCTCGGGTATAGCGTTGGCCGGCGCTACGGCCAGGCCGGCTTTCTTCAGTACCGGGATGTCGGTCAGGTCGTCGCCCATGTAGGCCACGTTCTCGGGCTTGAGGCCGGTGTCGGCGAGGATCTGGCGCAGCGGCTCCAGCTTGGAGAGGAAGCCCTGGTAGGCGTAGCCCATGCCCAGGCTCTTGGCGCGCTCCTCGGTGCCCGGGGATTCGCGGCCGGTGATCACGCCGGTGACCACGCCGAACTGGTTAAGCAGGCGTAGGCCTATGCCGTCGAGCGAATGGAAGGCTTTTACCTCTACCAGCTCGCTGCCCTTGCCTGGGAGGTAATACATCTTACCGTCGGTGAGCACGCCGTCGACGTCCATCAGGAAAATCCTTATCTTCTTGGCGCGCGCGGTAGCGGCGGCGTTGTTTTTCATACTTTGAGGGTCCATTTTTTCGCCAGCTCAAACTCCTGTTTGCGCGAGGCGTAATTTTTCGGGGCGGGCCCCGTATAAGTGTTCAGGTACCAGTTGATGCTCTCTTCCAGCCAGGCGGAGGCCGGGGTGGAGGTCCAGCCGAAGTCTTTCTCCGCCCGCGCTATGTCCAGCACGAAGTCGCCGCCCATGGAGAAGGGCGAGGCCTCGAAATCGAAGCCGTGCTCTTTGAGCCAGGCGTAGTCGGGGCAGATCAGCCCGGAGTCGCGGTGCATGATGCGCGCCGAGAGCTTGGCGAAATCCTCCAACGTCAGGGCCTGAGAGTCGGCGAAGTTATAGGCCTTGCCGTAGGGATTTTCGGCGTAGACCAGTGTTTCCATGGCGCGTGCGAGGTCTTTGGAGAAGATGAAGCGGTTGCGGAAGGAGGCGCCGGGCAGGAAGAGCGGCCCGCCGTCGGCCAGGCGCAGCCAGTAGGAATAGGCGCGCAGGGTGGGGTCGTTGGGGCCTATGACCACCGGGGGGCGGATAATGGCGGCGGGGAATTTCTTATCGACGAAGGCGGCGAGGAATTCTTTCTCTGCGGCGTATTTGCCCAGGCCGTAGGCGTATTTTTCCTTGAGCTGGGCCTTCAGGGGCAGCAAGTCGGCCTGGTTCTCGCGGAAAGGCGAGTTGGAGCCCTCTAAAACCGAGTAGATGGAGGCGGAGGAGGTGTAAAGGTACAGGCCGGTGCGGCCGCTGAAGACGCGGATGGCCTTCTGGGCGTCTTCGGCGTTGTAGCAGATATTGTCTATTATGGCGTCCCAGGGCTCTACGGCCATGCGGTTGAGGTCTATTTCTACGGTGCGGTCGCCGCGGGTCTGCCTGATGTCCAGGGGGAGGCCGTCCACCGGGACGCGGCGCGAAAAGACGGTGACCTCGTTGCCGGCCTGGTGCAGGCGTATGGCGGCTTCTCTGCCGAAAAAGCTGGTTCCGCCAAGGATCAGGATGCGCATAAGATTTTTATAGTATATAAATTTTTTTACTTATAAATTGTCTGCCCTACTTGTTGTGGTGTGGCGTTTCGCGGCCACCGGGCAGGACAGAACGCAAAACGCGCTCGCGCACACTGTGCGCTCGCTCCGCATTCGGCCCTCGCGCTTATACAAGCTCGGGCCTCATGAGGGTTTTGCTAACCCGTCCTGCCCGTTAGCCGCAATCTCACGTAATACAAGGTAATCGCGGTTAACACAGGTTAACCTTGTTATCATCTCTTATGCGGGTATCTGCGGCTGGCGCAACCTGTCTTTTTCTTCTTGTTAAATATGGTTAACATAAGTTAACATTGGGGGATGGAGCGGGAGTTTTATTCTATTCCTGAGGCGGCGGCGCGGCTGGGGATCAGCCGGATCGCTGTTTTTAAGCGGGTGAAGAAAGGGCAACTGGAGGCGCTGCGGTTCGGGCGCAACTGGGCCGTGCCCGCTTCGGCGCTTGAATCGGCCGTTCTTGCCGCCGCCGCGCCTGTAAAGGTTGCTCCCCCCCCTCCGTCTCAGCCCGCCCGGGCAAAGAAAGAGGCGGGGGCCGTTCCCCCGCCTTCTCCTGAAGCGGACCTCGATTCCTCTTTACTTTAGAACCAGAGCGGCGAGTACGCCATGAACCGCGCCAGCGGGAATTCGGTATAGGGCTTGTCGTCGGTGACCGGCGGGTAGGCCGCGGACCGGGCGTCCACCTCGGCGGCGTTCATCACGTGGGTCTTTATGATGTACTCCGGCGTGACGAAGGGCAGCTCGTAGTTCACGTTCCCCCTCTTTATCCGCTGCGCCAGCACCTGCGGGCGCCGCTCCAGCGGCTGGTTGGAGGCCAGCGCCAGGTAGCCGGGGCGCCCCGGGAAACTCCACACGTTCACCTGCGGGAACACGTCCTTGAGCGAGCGCAGTATCATGTAATAGTCGCTCTCGAAGCAGGGCAGGGGTATCCACAGGCTCAGCACGCCGGTTTCGGTCAGGCGCGAGCTGGCCACTTTGAAAAAGTCGCGGCTGTAGACGTTGACGGCGCCGGAGCTGTAGATGGGCGGCGTGACGTCCACTATGATCGCGTCGTAGGCCGCGCGCGAGCGCAGCAGCTCGTTGCGCCCGTCGTTGACGCGGATCTCGAAGCGCCCGGCGGCCTCGGACTTCTCCCAGTTGCCGGCGAACAGCGGCGCGGCTTCGCGCACGGACGAGAGCAGCTCGGCCACGGTCACTTTTACGCCGTGCAGCACGCCGGAGCGCAGCGTGTTGGCTGCTCCCAGCCCGATGATGAACATGCTCTTCGGGTTTTCCTGGAAGATCAGCGGGAAATGGGACATCAGCTTGCCGGCGTCGCCGTTGCCCGAGACCGCGACCCCGTTGATATACAGCGATTTGGACCGCTCCCCGTCCCGGAACAGCACGTCGACGGCCCCGGCCCGGTCCTCGGCGTGAAAGGCGATGAAGCCCGGCGCGTTGCGCGCGAAGCGCCGCGCGATGGTGCTGAAGACCGGGTCGGGTATGATGAAGGCCGCTCCGGCCGCGAGTACCGCCGCGCCCAGCCAGGGCGTGAAGCGTTTTTTCTCCTCGGCTCCTGCCAGGGCCGCCAGGGCGGTGCCGGTCAGCGCGGCCAGTATGGCCGTCAGGATGAAGCTGAACTTGGTGCCCAGCTGCGGCACCAGGATGAAGCCTGTCACCAGCGAGCCGGCGATGGTGCCCAGGGTGTTGGCGCTGTAGAGCGGGCCCACGGCGCCCACGCGGCCGGCCGCGCGTATGCCGGCCTGGGCCGCCACCGGGAAGAAGAACCCCATCAGGAAAGTGACCGGGGTGATTATCAGCAGCGACCAGCCGAAGAGGTTGAACACGTCGGAGGCCTGCGTCAGCGGCGAGTACATGTATTTCGGGTGCACGGCCGCGGCGCCCGCGAAGTAGAAGGCCGCCAGGCCCGCCAGGGCCAGCGCGGCTATGGCCGCCTGCGTGCGGGCCAGGATAGGCAGCGGGTCGGCGGTGGAATCCGCCTGTTCCCCGGCGTAGAGGCTGCCCAGCGCTATGCCCAGCAGGTAGGCCGAGAGCATGGCCGAGAAAGCGTAGACGGAGCTGCCTATGGTCAGCACCAGCAGGCGGGCCCAGAGCACCTCGAAGGCCAGCGCCGTAAAGCCCGAGGCCGCCATGACCAGCAGCAGGCGGCGGTAGCCGCGGGTGCCTTCCTCGGTCTGCCTGGCGGGGGCGTTGGGCTCCCGGTCGGGCGGGCCGTAGGCGGCTATGCGCAGGGCTATGGCCAAATTCAAAGCCGCGGCCAGCGCGGCCGCGCCCTTTTCCCCGGCATGACCTATCAGCAGGTAGCCGGCCGCCAGTACGCCCAAGGCCGCCCCCAGCGTGTTGAGGGCGTAGAGGCGGGAGATCTTGCCGCCGGAGTCCCCCGTGCCCGCCGCCAGGCCGCTGGCCAGCAGCGGCAGGGTGGCGCCCATCAGCGCGGTCGGCACCAGCAGCACTGCCGCCGACACCAGCACGCGGATGACCGCCGTTAGGGCGGCGGCGCCGGCCGTCCCCCCCTCCGGCAGCAGCGGGGCCAGCAGGCCGGGCAGGCCCGCCATCAGCGCGGTGGCGCCCAGCGCGAAAACGGCCACCAGCAATTCCAGCCAGGCGTAGAGCCGCAGCGGGTTCTTCAGCCCGTCGGCTTTTCTGCCGGCGATGACCGCGCCCAGCGCCAGGCCGCCCATGAAGACGGCCAGCACCGTGCTGGTGGCCTCCAGCGTGCCGCCGAAGACGCGGATGAGCATGCGGAACCAGACCGTTTCGTAGATGAGGCCGCTGACGCCTGAAATGAAGAACAATAGAGGTATGCCGGGCTTGGATCTGAGTAAATTTTTCATCGTGAGGTATATTCTATAAATTAAAAGCCGTTAGTTTGCCCCCCCGCCGCTTTATAGATATAATCTTGCCATGAACAATTCCTTTTTCGAGGACCTGAAAAGCGTCCTGGACGAGATGGGCAAGCAAGGTCAGGGAGGCAAGATGGAAAAAGATTACCTTGGTAAACTGCTGGTGCCGGTCATAGCGGTGGTGGTTGCGGTCATAGCGTTCTCATCGTTCTTTATAATAGCGCCGGGCGAGGTGGCCATCAAGACGCGGGTAGGCTCCATCGTGGACTCCTACAGCGAGGGCATGCATTTCAAGCTGCCGCTCGTCGAGAGCATCATCAAGTTCTCCATCCAGATCCAGCGCGCGGACATCAAGACGCAGGCCTTCTCCAAGGACCTGCAGACCATGAACGCGCACCTCGTGGTAAATCATCGCATCCAGAAGGAGACCGCGGTCAGCATCTACCGCAACCTCGGGCCCGCCTATGTCACCAATATCGTCGACCCGGCGGTACAGGAGGTCTTCAAGGCCATTTCCGCCCGGTATTCGGCCGAGCTGATCATTTCCGAGCGCAACAAGCTGGTCGAGGAGCTTAACGCGGAGGTCAAGGAGCGCCTCAACAAGAAAGAGATCATCGTCACCGACATTTCCGTGACCGACCTGGACTTCACCGAGCAGTTCCTGAAGGCCGTGGAGGACAAGCAGGTGGCCGAGCAGCAGGCCAAGATGTCCGAAAAGCTCGTCGAGAAGGCCAAGCGCGACGCGGAATCGCAGATCGCCAAGTCCAAGGGCGAGGCCGAGGCCCTGCGCATGCAGCGTGAGCAGGTCACCCCCGCGCTCATCGAGCTGCGCAAGGTGGACGCCCAGCTGAAGGCCATCGAGAAATGGAACGGCGTGCTGCCCGGTTACGTCGGAGGCGGCGTGCCCTTTGTGTCCATAGACAAGAACCGCTGACCTGTCCAAGGTCAAAGCGCCGCACCTGGATTTTTTATAGAATTCAGGTGCGGTTTATTTTTGGAGGGATAATGAAAAAACTTTTTACGGCTGTTCTCCTGATGTTCCTGGCCCTGGCTTACGGCGCCATGACCGGCGCTGACCTGCTCTGCTCTAACGCTTACGCGGCTTCGTCCAAGCCTAAACCCAAGCCTGCCCCCGGTCCCGACAGCACCGATGACGGCGACGGCGGCGGTTCCGGCAATGATGACGGTCCCGACAGCACCGACGATGGCGGCGGCTGCGGGGGCGGCGGTTCCGGCGGCGGCTCCGATCCGGATGGTTCGGGTGGCGGCACTGATTTTTAACTCCTACATCCGAAATGAAAGGGCCCGGTTAGCCGGGCCTTTTCTTTTGCCGGGCCTGCGCGTCTGCTTATGGTCGGTATTGACATATTCAATATATGCTGGTATACTTCATCTAAGTAGATAATAAGTATTAATAAAATCAATACAAACATTAACAATATGAATATTCCTAATAAATGTCCTTCTTGCTCCGGTAAGGTGGTTGTGACCGAACTTTCCTGCACTGACTGCAAAACTTCCGTGAAGGGAAGTTTTGAGTTGCCCGTCTTCGCGGTGCTGTCCCCGGAAGAGGAAGGTTTCCTGCGCGTATTCCTGGCGGCGCGGGGCAGCATAAAGGAAGTCGAGAGGCAGCTGAATATCTCGTATCCTACGGTCAGGGGGCGGCTGGAGTCCTTGTTGAACAAGCTGGGGCTGGGCAGCCTGCAGGCGGAGGCCAAGCGCCGCCGCCTTGAGATAGTGAGCCGCCTGGAGCGGGGGGAGATAAGCGCCCAGGAAGCGGTGGCTATGCTGAAGGAACTGGAGGGGTAGGAGGCTTTATGAACGAGGAGAAACTGCGCATACTTAAATTGCTGGAACTGAAGAAGATCACCTCCGCCGAGGCAATGGAGCTCCTTGAGGTCCTGGGCAAGGGTCCCCGGGCCCCCGGCGAGGTAAAGGGCCGGGTGCTCCGCATTCGCGTCTACGAGGAGGGCACTGAAGAGCCGAAGGTTAATATACATATCCCGCTCTCCTGGGCCAAATTCATGGCGCCCTTTATAGAGGGGAAGATAAAGGCTAAGCTGGCGGACAAGGGTTACTCTGTAGACATGGGGAAGATACAGGAAGCCATTGAGGCACATGAACCCATGCGCATAGTGGACGTTAAGGACGGGGGGGACAGGGTGGAGATATATATTGAATAGGCACCCGTAGTTTCACGTGAAAACAGCGCTGTCTGAAAATACCATGAAGCGCTTGCTGCCCTCAAAACTCAGGTTTTGGGGGCAGTTCCTTTGTGTTTCACGTGAAACATCAGCGTATCTGCCGTTGGCATTTGACAATACCGGCTCAAAACAATAGAATAGATGTATCCCTTTAGTTGCCGGGTGTTGTTGTTTTCACGTGAAACTTGACCTAACAGTTTAGAAAGGGGAGTTAATATGGCTGAAATCGTTGCGATAGCTAACCAGAAGGGCGGGGTTGGTAAAACCACTACGTCTATTAACCTGGCCGTGGCCTTGGCCGCCTTCGACTATGAGACTTTGCTGATAGACTTCGATCCCCAGAGCAACTCTACCTCAGGCCTGGGCGTGGATATCACCAAGAACAACAAGAACATTTACGACGTGCTCTGTGGCCGCGCCCCCGTGGAATCGGCCATACATCAGACTTCGGTGGACTGGCTGGATATAATCCCTACCAGCCACAACCTGGCGGGCGCAGAGATAGAATTGGTTAGCGAGTTTTCACGTGAAACGGTCCTTAAGCGCTCTCTGGACAAGATTGGGGGGATGTACAAGTTCATTATAATAGACTGCCCTCCCTCTCTGGGGCTGCTTACTGTCAACGCCCTCAACGCCTCCAACTCCGTTCTTACGCCGGTGCAGTGCGAATATTATGCCATGGAAGGCCTGGCTTACTTCATGAACACTGTGGAGAAGATCAAGCAGGCCCTTAACCCCGGCCTGAATATCGACGGCGGCGTGGTGACCATGTTCGATTCCCGCATTAACCTGGCTAACCAGGTGAAAGAAGAGATAAGCCGCTACTACGGGGACCGCCTTTATAAGACCGTTATCCCCCGCAATGTGCGCCTGGCGGAAGCCCCCAGCTACGGGCAGCCTATTTTTGTCTATGACCCCAGCTCACGGGGGGCACTGGCTTACAAGGAACTGGCGCTGGAGTTCCTGTCCCGCAGGGGCGTGGACGTTTCCAGCCATCGCAAATCTGACCTCTACGTGACCGAGGAAGCGGAACTTGAGTACGACCTTGGCGGCTGAGCCGGCTGTTGACGTTGCGGCGCTATATATAAGGAAGGAGAACATATGAGAAAGGCAATGGGCAGGGGCATAGACGCCCTGATCACGAAGGTGCAGAACAACGATATCACCGGGGACCTGGTACAGCGCATCCCCGTGGGCAAGGTAGAGGCCAACCCTTTTCAGCCCCGGCGCAATTTCGACGAGACCAAGCTGGCCGAACTGGCCGAATCCATTAAAGAGGGGGGGCTGCTGCAGCCCATCTCCGTCTGGAAGAATAACGGCGACGGCGGTTACGTGCTCATAGCCGGCGAGCGGCGCCTGCGCGCCAGCAAACTGGCCGGCCTGGCCGAGATAGACGCCATCGTCCGCAAGGACTTGAGCGACGAGCAGAAGCTGGGGCTCTCCCTGGTGGAGAACGTGCAGCGCGAAGACCTGAACGCGGTGGATACCGCGCTGGCCTACAAGCAGCTGATAGACGCTTTCGGGGCTTCCCAGGCCGACATCGCCAGGAAGGTGGGTAAGTCCCGCGCCGCCGTGTCCAATACCCTGCGCCTGCTCGAGCTCGACGCCGAGATCCGGCAGGGCATACAGTCCGGGGCCATCAGCGAAGGCCACGCCCGCGCGTTGATCTCCATTCCGGACTCTGCCAAGCGCCGCGAGTTCTACCAGCGCATCGTGGTGGAGAAGCTCTCCGTGCGCGACGTGGAGGGCTTCGCCCAGGGCTTCCACGCCGATAAACCGCGGGCCCAGAAAGCGCCGCGCGCCGGCTCGCGCCGCACGCCGGAGGTAGTGGAACTGGAAACCTCGCTGCAGCGGTCGCTGGGTACCAAGGTGGAGCTCAGCCCCGGCCCCGGGCCGGAGAATGGTAAAATAGTCATACATTATTTCTCGCTGGACGATCTCGACAGGGTGACACGAATTCTTAAGAAGTAACACGATGGGCAACATGCGCTACCTTCTCGCGGCGGCCCTGCTGGCCGCCACCGCGGCGGCCGGGGCCCAGGCACCCGACGACGGTAAGCCGGCCTTCTCGGCCCGCTCCGCGCCGGTGCCGGCGTACTTCGCCCCGGAGCGGAACCTTAACCGGTATTACCTCTACGCCGACGGTGGGTTTCACGCCGACTGGTACGTGGGCTACAACAACTGCTGGGTGATAAAGCTGCCGCCGGTCCCCACCGGCGGCTACGCCAAGGCCTTTATCGGCGCCAAGCTGGGCCGGGCCAAGATAAAATCGTGGCCCAACTCCTGGGACACCGACCCTATCCCGGGCAAGATCTACATGGCGCTCAACCAGGCGCCCACCTTCAACTCCGACCACACCTACTTCCTCGTGGACGCGGCCGACCTGCCGCGCGAGCCGCTGCCCAACGATTCGCTCGACGGAGTGGACTCCTCCCGCTGGCTCTGGGCGGAGGTGCCCCTCTCCCGCGTCTCCGCCGAGAAAGATAATTATCTCGCGCTCTGGGCCTCGTCGCGCTATTTCATCAGCGCCTCCAGCGCGCCCATCCTCGCCGCGGCGATGAGCCAGGGCGGGGGAGAGGACGTCTGGCTGAACCGCTCCATCAAGGGCAACGCGCCCTCCGGCGAAGGCGTGCTGGAGACCCCGATCTCCGGCATCAAGCCGGCCATGGCCGTGAAGCTGGTGCCCGTCAACGGGTACAAAGTTCTCATTAAAGGCTTTTCCGCAGAGCTGACCGACGAAGAAATAGGGGTCTCTTTCACCGCCATCGGGGAGGATATCCGTTCCGCCTGGCTGGAAGTTTCCTACGACAAGTTCGACTGGCAGCGCGTGACGCGCTACTTCTTCCGGGCGCCGTATTTCTGGACCTTCGGGCGCGCCGCCATCTCCAAGGATATGTTCTACCTGCGCGCCGCCGCCGTGGACAGCCTGGAGAACATCGGCTATTCCATGGAGATCACGGTGCCCCCCGTGGCCGTAAAACCGGCCGCGCCGCCCGCGGCCGAAGAGAACGAGAACGAAGATGAACAATAAAAAATTCAATATCGCGGTGGTCGGCGCCTCCGGCATGGTCGGCGGCGAACTACTGGGCCTGCTGGAAAGCCGGCGCTTCCCCGTCGGGGAGTTCTATCCTTTCAACTCCGGCCGGAGCGCGGCTAAGGTCTCCTTCAAAGGGAAGAAATATCCCTGCACCGCCCCGACCTTCGAGGCCCTGAAAAAAGCCGACATCGTGTTCTTCGTCTCCAACGAGGAGGTCTCCGATGAATTCGCCCCGCGGCTGGCCGCGGCCGGCGTCTGGTGCATAGACGACTCGTCTCAATTCCGCCTCGCGCCCGGAGTGCCGCTGGTGATCCCCGAGGTCAACGGCTCCGAGCTGAAGCCGTCCAAAAAGCTGGTCGCCGGGCCCAACTGCACCCTGACCGGGGCCGCCGTGGCGCTGGCCGAAGTGCATAAAAAATTCCGCGTGACCGAACTGCGCCTGGCAACCTACCAGGCCGTATCCGGCGCGGGCAAAGCGGCCATGGGCCAGCTGGTGGAAGAACTGCGCGCCTACCTGAAGACCGGCGCGCCCGAGCTGCGGCCGCTGGGAAAGTTCCCGCGCCCCATCGCCTTCAACGTTTTCCCGCAGGTCGGCGGCTTCGACGCCGAGGGCAACTCCGGCGAGGAGAACAAGGTGTCGGCCGAGCTGAAGAAGATCTGGGGCGACAAGCGCATAAAGATCAGCTCCACCGCCGTGCGCGTGCCGGTGCTGCGCGGCCACTCGCTGTGCGCCTGGTTCAAGACGGCGCGGCCCTGCTCCCCGGCCGAACTGAAAAAGATTTTCCTGCGCACGCCGGGCCTGAAATTCTGCGCCCGGCCGGAAGACTACCCGACGCCGCTAGAGAACGGCGACCGCACCGACATCGTTTACGCCGGGCGGCTGCGCCGCGCGGCGACCGCGAAGAACGAATACCAGCTTTGGATAGTGTCGGACAACCTTTACAAGGGCGCGGCCCTGAATTCGGTGCAGATAGCCGAACGGATAGAAGAGCTGGAGGGGGGGAGATGAAAGGAAGATATTTGACCGCCGTGCTGGCTCTGGCCGCGCTGGGCGCCTGCCAGAAGAAGCAGCCGGAAAACATACCGCAGCCCAAAGCGGAGCCGGCGCAGGCCGCCGCCGTTTCCACGGCCACGGTCATAGACCAGAACCCGCTGACCGCGCCCGGCACCTACCTGAAGACCACCGTCGGGCGCGTGCAGCAGGCCAAGGACGCCAAGGCTTTGTACGAGGCCACGGAAAAGAAGAACCTGGAAAGCCTCAACCTCAACGACCCCGGCGGCAACTGATGCCCGGCTGCGGCGGGAATTGCGGTGCCTTCGGCCACCCGGCCGCGGTCGGCTGAGAGATCTGCGGGCGGGCTTTCCGGAGAACGGAGGGGAAATGGAATTATTTCAAGCGCATCCTGTAGCTGTCTTCCTGGGCGTGGCCGCTATCATCGTAGGGCTGGCTTTTTACTTTAACTGGCGGCGGCGCAAGGACCTGGAAGAGCTCGCGGTCTCGATGGGGCTGGAATTTTCCCCGGAGGGCCCGGAGCAGCACGAGCTGGAAGCCAGCGGCCTGGAGATCTTCCGCCTCGGGCGCGGGCGCAAGGCTTCAAATCTGATAAAGGTTCGCGGTGGCGCCGGCGAGATCCGCGTCTTCGACTACCGCTATACCATCGGCGGCGGCAAGAGCAGCCAGACCCACACCTTTACGCTGGCCCTGATGGCGAATTTGCGCTGCGAGGTGCCGCAGTTCGAGCTGAAGCCGGAGACCTTTCTCTACAAGATAGGCGAGGCCATCGGGTTCAAGGATATAGACCTGCCGGCCTTCCCCGATTTTTCCGACAAGTACCGCCTGACCGGCCCGGACGAGGCCGCCGTCCACATGTTCTTCACGCCGCGCCGCGCGGCCTGGTTCGAGGCCAACCCCGGCCTGTGGGCCCAGGGCGCGCCCTGCCACGTGGTGTTCTTCAAGCGCGTCGGGCATCTGCCCGTGAGCGCCTGGCAGTCCTTCATAGAGGAAGCCAAGACCTTCGCAGCAGAGATCCTCAGGTAAACCGCCGGCCCGCCCGGAGGCGGCGGACCCTTGACAAGTAGTTTAGTATATGCTAAACTACTATACATGAATAAAGCCATGCTCGCCAAGGCGAACGGGATAGCCGCCATGCTCTCCTGCATCGCCCATCCGTTCCGCCTTATGATGATCTGCATGCTCCTGAAGAAGGAGATGTTCGTACACGAGCTGATAGAGAAGCTCGGCACGACCAAGGGGAACATCTCGCAGCATCTGCGCGTCCTCGCGGACCGCGGCCTCATCCAGAAGCGCCGCGACGGCAACCGGATCTTCTACAGCATCAAGGACCCCAACCTGGCGGAACTGATAACCAGGATCAAGAAGCTGTATTGCCCCAATTTCGATCTATAACCAGCCAGGAGGAGATAGTATGGACCTTAGCCAGATAAAACCCGCAAAGACGGTGGACGCGCGCTCGATGGCCTGCCCCGGCCCTCTGCTGGAGGCCAAGAAGGGCATAGCCGGCGTGCCGGTGGGCGGCGTGCTGGAGATACAGTCCGGCGACAAGGGCAGCCGCGAGGATATCCCCGCCTGGTGCGGCAAGTCGGGGCACGAGTATATGGGCGTGCTCGAGCGCGACGGCTATGACAGCCTCTTCGTCACCCGCAAAAAGTAGCTGAACTCACGCGGCGTGTCCAGGGCAGGCGGCCCTTCGGGCACGCTATCTGGCGCATAGCGCCAGCGCTCCCCCTCGGCCCTCGCGCTACGCAGGCTCGGGCCTGCGGGAGGGCCCTCAGAACCACCTGCCCCGTCCGCGCCGCAAGCCTTGTATGGAGACTTCTTCCGTATGACTCATCGGAAAATACTAATTATTACTACTAATCACAGCTCCTATCCGGGGGCGGACGCGGTTGGGCAGGCCCGGATGGGGTATGGGGCCAATACCTATATCATACGCGTGCCGGACCCGGTGATGTTCCCGGAGGATTTCTACCTGCGCGCCTACGAGAAGGGGATAGGCGGGATCATCATAATGTCCTCGGGGTCCGATTGTCCTTACGAGGGCGCTTATGAGCGGCTCTCCAAGCGCATCGCGCGGGTCTATGAGCAGATGCGGGCCAAGGGGATAGCGGTGAACCGCCTCAAGCTCACTACCATCTGCACCGTCTGCCGCGCGGCTTTCCTCAAGGAGATCTCGGAAATGGAAAAGGCGGTGGCCGTGATATGAGCCTGGAAAAAATAGAAGTGGACGCGCTGGTGGTGGGCTCCGGCATAGCCGGCCTGCAGAGCGCGCTGGACCTGGCCGACCAGGGCTACTCGGTGGCCATAGTGGAGAGGAACCCGAGCATCGGCGGCAAGATGATCAGCCTGAGCAAGGTGTTCCCGACGCTCGACTGCGCGAGCTGCATCACCACGCCGCGCATGGCCAGCGTTTCGCATCACCCGCGCATCACCACGCTCACTTACAGCACCGTGGACGCCATAAGGCGCGAGGGCAAGACTTTCACCGCCGCGATAACCCGCAAGCCGCGCTATATAGATGAAAAAGAATGCATCTCCTGCAAGCGCTGCGAGGAGGTGTGCCCTGTCTTCCTGCCCGACGAATACGAACAGGGAATGGGCGCGAAGAAGACCATCTCCATACCTTTCACCAACGCCATACCGCAGTTCCCGGTCATGCACCCGGAGCATTGCATACGCTGCGGCGCCTGCGCCCGCGCCTGCCCCAAGGACTGCATAGACTTTTTGCAGGAGCCCGCGCCCGTAGAGATAAAGGCCAAGGCGGTAATACTCGCCACCGGTTACGAGACCACGCCGATGACGGCCAAGAAACAGTACGGCCTGGGCGCGCTGCCTAACGTGATCTCGCCGATGGCGGCCGAGCGGCTGCTGGCCCCGCACGGCCCTTACGGCCGCGTGCTGCGCCCCTCCGACGGCATGACGCCGGGTTCTATCGCCTACGTGCAGTGCGCGGGCTCGCGCGACAAGAGTATCGGCATTCCTTATTGCTCGCGCGTCTGCTGCATGTACGCCATCAAGCAGGCCATACTGCTGTCCGGCTCGCTGCCCATAGCCGACATCACCATCTACTACATGGACATCCGCGCCTTCGGCAAAGGCTACGAGCAGTTCTATAACAACGCCCGGGCCATGGGCATAAACTTTGTGAAGGCCAAGGTGGCCCGCATCACCGAGGACGAGAATCATAACCCCGTCGTGCGCATAGAAAAACAGGAAGGCACCTCGGGCCCGGAGGAGATAAAACACGAACTTGTCATTCTCTCGCAGGGCCTCGTGCCGGCCTGCGACGGCTCCAAGTTCGGTCTCGGCGCGGCCAATAACGAATTCGGCTTCGTGAAACTGTCCGACGAAACGGTCTCCTCCGCCGTCACCGACGGCGCGGGCGTGTTCGTGGCCGGCACCGCCAAGGGGCCGCGCGACATACCCGACTCCGTGGTGGACGCCGGCTCCGCCGCTATAGAAGCCGCCAGTTATATAAGGAGGCTGTGATGAACGAGAAAATTACCGAAGCGGCCTCTAAAGATAACTACCGCCAGGAGCCAAAGGTCGGGGTCTACGTCTGCCATTGCGGCGGCAACATCTCCGACATCATAGACGTGAAGGCCGTGGCCGAGGCGCTCTCCAAATACCCCGGCGTGACGGTGGCCCGCGAGTACGCCTTCATGTGCTCCTCCAACGGCCAGGACCTCATCGCCGAGGACATAAAGAACCTGGGCGTAAACCGCACCGTGGTGGCGGCCTGCTCGCCGAGCCTCCACGAACTGACTTTCCGCAACGTGCTGCAGCGCGCCGGCGTGAACCCGTACCTGCACGAGCACGTCAATATCCGCGAGCAGGCGAGCTGGGTGCATAAGCTCGACAAGGCCGGCGCTACGGCGAAGGCCATAAAGCTGGCGCAGGCCGGCGTGGAGAAGGTGCTGCGCAAGGACGCCCTGAACGCCATCCGCGTGGCGGCAGAACAGAGGGTGGCCGTGATCGGCGGCGGCGTCTCCGGCATGCGCGCGGCGCTTAGCGCCGCGGGCAAGGGCCTCGAGGCCGTTATCATAGAGAAAGGCCCGCGCCTGGGCGGCAAGCTGCTCGAGCTCGGCAAAATGTATCCCTCCGGTGAGACGGGCCCGGCCATAGTGAAGAAGCTTTCAGACCTGGTGCTCGCCGAGGGGAAGATAACGGTGCACACGTCCGCCGAGATAGACTTCGTCAGCGGCTTCGTCGGCAACTTCAAGATCAACTTTAAGAAAACCGACGGGAGTTCCGCCCAGGTGAAGGCCGGCGCGATAGTGATGGCCACCGGCTACGAGCATTATAAGCCCGCCAAAGGCGAGTTCGGCTACGGCGAAGACGCCAACGTGGTCACGCTGCCGGAGTTCATCTCCCTGCTCAAAAACTCTCCGGCGGACCGGCTGGAATACTCCGGGCGTGAGATAAAGAGCCTTGCCCTTATACATTGCGTGGGCTCGCGCCAGGTGGAGGGGGTCCATAAACCCCAGGCCGACGGCAGGCTAAACGACTACTGTTCCCGGACCTGCTGCACTTCCGCCCTGCACACCGTCAACCAGCTGAAGGACAAGTACCCCGGCGTGCGCGTTTACGATATCTACCGCGACATACGCACCTACGGCATGAAGCACGAAGAGTATTACGACAAAGCCTCGAAGGACGGCGTGCTGTTCATGCGGCATAACGAGGCCGACCAGCCCGTGGTGACCTCCGACCGCACCGGCCATACCGTAAAAGTAAAGGACGTGCTGACCTGGGGTGAGGAGCTGGAATTCAAGGCGGACCTCGTGGTGCTGGTCACCGGCATGACGCCCGCGGATATCACGCTCATCAAATCCCAGCTCAAGCTGCCGTCCGGCGCGGACCGCTTCCTGCAGGAAGTGCACCCCAAGCTGCGCCCCGTGGAGCTGGCCAACTCCGGCATCTTCGTCGCCGGGGCCGCGCAGTACCCCATGGATTCCACCGAGGCCATGGCCTCGGCCGGCACCGCCGCCGCCAAGGCCGCCATACTGCTGGCCGAGCCGGACATCCCGCTGGAGCCTTTTGTGGCCGTGGTGGACGAACACAAATGCACCGGCTGCGGCCTGTGCCCCGCCGAGTGTTCCTATGACGGCGCGCTGATGATGGGCGAGCATAACGGCAAGAAGGTCGCCGTAGTGAACCCGGCGCTGTGCAAGGGCTGCGGCGCCTGCGTGGCGGTCTGCCCGACCCGCGCCATAAACGTGGCCGGCTGGACGCTGGACCAGTTCGACGCGATGGTGGACGCCATCGCGAAGGAATAATATGGCCGACGTGAAACAAATAGCCGAACAGCTCAAGAAACTTACCGGACTCCGCGGTCCCGTGCCGGTTGAATTGCGCGACCGCGTGGCCGCGCAGAACAAGGCGCAGAGGGCCGTGCTCGACGCGCTGAAGGCGGGCCCCAAGACCGTGCCGGAACTCGCCGCCGCGGCGGGCCTGCCGCAAGATCAGGCGCTCTGGTACGTGGCCGCCCTGCGCAAATACGGCAAGATAGCCGACGTGCCTGGCAAGGGCGATTATCCGAAGTACGAACTCAAGGGAGGGGAAGCCAAATGAAGGTGAACCCCGAGCTCATAGACGAGATAAAGAAATACGGCGCTTTCGACATTTCCGCGTGTTTCAACTGCGGCAACTGCACCGCGGTCTGCCCGCTTTCAAAAGAAGACGCCTCTTTCCCGCGCAAACTGATCCGCGCCGGCCACGTGGGCATGGAAGAGAAGGTAGCTTCGGCGCTGGAGCCGTGGCATTGCTACTACTGCGGAGAGTGCTCCGCCACCTGCCCGCGCGAGGCCCAGCCCGGCGAGTACATGATGGCCCTGCGCCGCTACCTCATAGCTAAATACGACATCACCGGGCTGTCGAAAATATTCTATAAGACCGGCTGGCTGCAGGCCTGGCTGGCCGCCGGCCTGCTGGCGGCGTTCTACTGGCTCTACAGTTCTTACACCGGCGACTTCGGCGCGCTCGCCGGCAAGATAGAACTGGCCTTCCCCGTCTACGTCACCATCGCGCTGGGCGGCTACATCATAAACATGTACCGCCACACTATAGTTAAGCCCCTCGGCGGTATCAAGGCCTCGCTCAAGCCCGCGCATATCTACGATACCCTGGTGCACGGCTTCACGCAGAAGAACTTCAACGGCTGCGAAGAGACCGACTGGACCCGCTGGATAGCCCACCTGCTCGTCATGAGCGGCTACGTGCTGACGCTGCTGATCTCCAACCTGCATCTGCTCTCGCCGCTCGACAAGCAGTACGTGGCGTTCGGCCCGGTGAGTCTGCTGGTGTGGTACTCGGGGCTCGCCATCCTCGTAGGCGGCGGCATTATGTCCTCGCGGCGCGTTCTCAAAAGCGCGCAGTCCAGCAAGTTCTCGCACCCGAGCGACTGGCTGTTCGTGGTGACGATGTTCCTGATAGGCGCGAGCCTCTTGTTTACGCATTTCCTCAACGTGGCCTACGGCCCGGGCGACCCTCTGCTCGCCAAGATCTACCGCCTGAATATAGCCATAGAGACGGTGTGGATAATCCTCATTGTGCCGTTCACCAAGTGGATACACATCTTCTTCCGGCCGCTCGCCGTCTATTTTCAGCATGTCAGAAAGGAGGCTGAAGCCGGCACGGCCTTCAGCATATAATGGAAAAAATAGTTTACGTCGCCACGCATTTCAAGGATTCCCCTGAGAAGGCCATAATCCCCTTCGTGCTGGCCAACGCCAGCTACGCCATGGACGCCCAGCCTGTGATCATCCTGCAGGCCGAGGGCGTGAACCTGGCCGTAAAGGGCAAAGCCGCGGAGATAACCCACCCGCCCTTCGACCCGCTGGAAAAACTTTTTGATTCCTACGCCGGGCAGGGCGGCCAACTGCTGGTCTGCTCGCCGTGCCTGAAGGCCCGCAACTATACGGAGGCCGATTTAGTGCCGAACGCGAAAATAGTCGGCGCCGCAAAGATAATCGAGGAAGTCACGGGCGCAAAGGCCGTGATGTCATATTGATATGAGAAAAGCGGGCATAATACGCTGTCAGCAGACCGAGGATATCTGCCCGGGCACCACGGACTTCAAGTGCGCGGCCGCGGGCAAGGGCTCTTTCACCGAGACCGGCCCCGTCGAGATAGTCGGTTTCGTCTCCTGCGGCGGCTGCCCCGGCAAGCGCGCGGTGATGCGCGCGGAGGAGCTTGTGGCGCGCGGCGCGGAAGTTATAGCGCTGGCCTCCTGCATAAAGAACGGCAATCCCGTCGGCTTTCCCTGCCCGCACGCCGAGGTCATGAAGACGGCGATACTTAAAAAAGTCGGCGAGAAAGTGAAATTTCTGGATTACACGCATTAAGGAGAAACTATGGCTGACATTAAAGAACTGGAAGCGCAGATAGCGGCCCTCAAGGCCGACGTGGCGACCCTCAAGGCCAACGCCCCCGAGGACAAGCTCTCCATGGTAGTGATGAGCGGCGACATGGACAAGCTGCTGGCCTCGTTCATCATCGCGACGGGCGCCGCGGCCATGTTCGAGAAGGTGGTGATGTTCTTCACTTTCTGGTCCATCCCGGCCCTGAAGGACCCGAACAAGACCGTTTCCAAGGACGTGGTCTCCAAGATGTTCGAGGTGATGCTCCCGAACGGCGCCGACGGCACCAAGCTCAGCCAGATGAACATGGGCGGCATGGGCAAGGCCATGATCAAGAGCATTATGAAGAAGCACAACGTGATGACGCTCGCTCAGCTGATGAAGACGGCCGCCGACTCCGGCGTGCAGATCTACGTCTGCCAGATGAGCATGGACCTGATGGGCTACAAGATGGAAGAGATGATAGATTACCCCAACCTCAAGAGCGCCGGCGTGGGCAAGTTCCTGGCCGAGGCCGGTACCAGCAAGTCTTCGCTGTTCATATAGTTTTGGAAAATTAACGGAGGCAAAATGAAAAAATCGGTTAACCTGTTAGCTGCGGCGTTCGTAATTACCGGGCTTTCGCTGAATGCTTTCGCCACCAACGGCGACAACATGATAGGCGTGGGCCCCACTTCCCGCGCCATGGGCGGCACGGGCATGGCTGCCCCGCAGGACGCCATCAGCGCCATCTTCTCCAACCCGGCCGCGCTGGGCCAGGTCAAAGGCGACAGTTTCAACTTTGCCGGCACCTGGTTCGCGCCGGCGGTGAAAGCTACCGTGGTCTCCGGCATGGCCGGCAACTGGAAGGTCAACAGCAAGGACCAGCCTTACGCCATCCCGGCTATCGGCCTGGCCACCCCGGTCAACGACAGGTTCACCTTCGGCATCGCCGCGTATGGCGTGTCCGGTATGGGTGTGGATTACCGCAACATGGACCCGATGAAGACCAACACCAAGGTCTCCGTCATGAAGTTCGTGCCCGCCCTCGCCTACAAGAACGGAGCGCTCTCCTACGGCGCCGGCCTCGACATAGACTACCAGGCCGCCGACTTCGGCAAGGGCCTCTCGCACGGTTACGCGCTGGGCCTGCGCCTCGGCGCGGCTTACGAGACCGAGAAGTGGAATTTCGGCGCCACCTACGTCACCCCGCAGAACGTGACGCATGAGCGCATCTACGACTTCGACGGCGAAGGCGCCATGGGTTCCTTCAACGGCTATGACCCGCTGAAGCTCGAGAATCCCGCCCAGTACGGCGCCGGCGTAGCCTACAAAGGCCTTGATAAATGGCTGTTCACCGGCGAGGTGAAATACCTTGACTGGGGCAATGCCGACGGCTACAGCGACTTCGACTGGGAGTCCCAGACCGTCTTCGGCCTGGGCGTCCAGAACAAGACCACCGAAAAGCTGACGCTGCGCGCCGGCTGGAACTACGGCAAGAACCCGGTGAAAGAGCACCAGAACTTCAACCCGATGGGCACTACCGACGTGCAGGGCATGGCGATGAACACCTTCGGCTACGAGTATTTCCGCGTCATCGGCTTCCCCGGCATCGTGGAACACCACCTCACCCTGGGCGCGGGCTACGAGTTCTCGCCCAAGTTCGCGCTGAACGTCGGCTACAAGAAAGCCTTCTCTACGACGATCAAGGAAGTCTCCTCCGACGGTACTCTGAAGTCTGAACTTTCCGAGACCGCCTACGACTTCGGCCTCACCTTCAAGTTCTAAGGGACCTGAAGCCAAAGAAAGGCCCCGCTCCGGCGGGGCCTTTTTATTTCATAGAATAAAAACATGCAACTGCAAGGTTCAGGGGCCATGCTCTGGCGCAAGGCCGCAGTCATAGGCAGCCTGTGGGCCGCGTCGGAGATAGTCCTCGGCAGCTTTCTAAAGAACGCGCATATACCTTTCGCCGGGCTGCTGCTCACCGGCATAGGCGTAGCCATACTCGTGGCGGGGCACCGGCTCTGGCCTGAGAAGGGCCTGCTCTGGCGCGCAGGGCTGGTCTGCGCGGCTATGAAGTCGGTCTCGCCGAGCGCGGTACTGGTTAGCCCCATGGTGGCCATCTTCGCGGAGGGCCTCTGCGCCGAACTCGGCGTGCGGCTGCTCGGCGGCAACGCAGCCGGCTATCTGCTTGCCGGCGGGCTCGCCATGAGCTGGGGGCTGCTGCACAAGATAGGAAAACTCTACATCTTCTACGGCCCCGAGGCGCTGGCGGTATACGCGCGCGGGCTGGAGAAACTGCGGGCCTGGCTGGGCAGCCCCGGCGGGGCCTGGGAGCCGCTCGCGGCGCTGCTGGCCGGATATTTCCTTGCAGGCGCCGCGGCCGCACTTATCGGGATGCGGGCCTCCTCCTCCGGAGCTATCGTGCCTGTGCAGAGCCGGGGCGCGGATGTCTTCAAGCCCCGCTCCGGCGCGTCCGCCCCTTCTTACTCCGTATTCTTTTTTATAGTTCATCTGGCCGCCGTGGCGGCGCTGATGGTGTCCGGCAAGGTGCGCCTGGAACTGGCCGCCGCGCTGTCGGCCGGCTACGGGCTGGCCTGCGCTGTCTTCTACCGGCGCTCGGCCGCGCTGCTGGGCCGGCGCGGCCTTTGGGCCGGCCTTCTTGTCGCCTCGGTGCTGGCCGGCTGGCTGCTCGGCGACTGGGGCTCTGGCTTGCGCATGGCGGCGCGCGCCTTTGCGCTGACGCTGGGCTTCGCGGCGATCGCGCAGGAGCTGCTGAACCCGGCGGTGCGGCTGGCGCTCGAGCGCGCGGCCGGGCGGGCCTTCTTCGAGACGCTGGAATACGCCTTCGCCTCGCTGCCGCTGGTTCTGGGGTCGCTGCCGTCGGGCCGGGACATGCTGCTGCGGCCGGCGGCCTCGCTGCGCACTGTCATAGGCCGGGCGCCATGCCTGCTGGAGCGCGAGCGCCGCAGGGTGTACATAATAACGGGCGGGCACGGTTCCGGTAAAAGCACTCTCGTGAAAGGCGTTGCCGGCCTGCTGCAAGAGCGCGGTTTGCGTCCCGCCGGGATAATGGCCGAAGGGCTTTGGCGGGCCGGCATCCGGGACGGCTTTGACCTGGTGGACCTCTCATCCGGCGTGAAAACTCCGCTCTGCCGCCGGGAAACCGGCGGAAAAATACGCGCCGGCGAGTTTCGCTTCTTCGAGGGCGGGCTGGCCGCCGGGCGGCTGGCGCTGTCTGCTGAAAGCGTACGGCCTGCCGCGGCCGTCTTCCTGGATGAAATAGGTTTCCTGGAGCTGGAGGGCGGCGGGTGGGCGCCTGAGCTGACCGCGCTGCTGGGGGCCGGCGGTCCGCCGGTTATCGTGGTTGTACGCGACTACCTGCTGGAGAAAGTCCTGGCCCGCTGGCGCCTGAAACCTTCCGCGGTCTGGAAAGCCGGAAAGACCGGCCCTGCTGACGCAATGACGCTGCTGGCCGCTGCCATTGACTAGCGAGCTTCAACTTGTTAATATTAGTTATTGGCATATGCCAATAACTATGACCCGTCCCCTGAAAATAAGAAAAGTCACCTCCGCGCCGCGCGCCTATTATTTCAAACCGCGGGCGGTGCCGCTCTGCGAGCTGGAGGAGATAACCCTGCAGCTCGACGAGCTGCAGGCGCTGGAGCATGCCGACCTGAAGCGCCGGGGGCAGGCGGACGCGGCCGCCGCCATGCGGGTCTCGCGGCAGACCTTCGGCAATATACTCGCTTCCGCCAGGCGGAAGCTGGCCGACGCCGTGGTGAACGGCAAGGCCCTAAAGATAGAGGGCGGCCCGGTGGAACTGAGCCGGCCGCACTGCGGAGGAAAACACAAATGAACATCTGCGTACCCGTGGAAAACAATGACGGCCTGAAGTCCAAGGTCTTCGGCCATTTCGGCAGCGCGCCTTTCTTCGCCATCTGCGAGGTGGAAAGCGCCAAGGTGGAGTTCCTGGATAACGGCAACCAGCACCATGAGCACGGCCAGTGCAACCCGTTGGGGGCCATAGCCGGCAAAAAAGTCTCCGCCATACTCGTCGGGGGCATAGGGGCGCGCGCGCTCCAGCACCTGAACGCGGGCGGCATAAAGGCCTACCGCTCGCCGCAGGGGCCGCTCTCCCAGGCGCTTGAAATGTTCAAGAAGCGGGAACTGCCCGAGATACTGCCCACCGACTGCTGCCAGGGGCATGGCTGCCATTAACCACCGCCTGCACGGCCACTGCGTGGCCTGCGGGCCTGAGAACGCCATTGGCCTGCGCCTGAAGTTCAGCCCGCAGGCCGACGGTTCCGTGGAAGGCGCGGCTTTCTGCGCCAAGGCCCTTACAGGTTACGACGGGCTGCTGCACGGCGGCGTGGCCGCCCTGATGCTCGATAGCGCCATGACCAACTGCCTGTTCGCGGCCGGAGTAACGGCCCTTACCGGGGAGCTGGCGCTAAAGTACAGGGCCCCGGTTAAAATAGGCCGGGCAGTAGCGCTTAAAGCCTGGATAGAGAAGGATCACGACCCTCTGTTTTTATTGCGGTCCGAGCTAAGCCAGGACGGCGCGCTGAAAGTCTCCGGGGAAGCGAAATTCATGCGCAGCGCCGCCGCGGGGGAATGATGGAAGACAGGAAAATGGCTTTAGAAGAAGCCCTTAAAACCTATGCCGGCCGCCTGAACGATCCGGACGCGTCCGCCTCTGTCACCGGCCCCTGCGGCGACACGATGGAGTTCTACCTCAATATAAGCGACAACAGGGTTTCCGGCATACGTTTCCACGCCGACGGCTGCGGTTACACCTCCGCCTGCGGGGCCGTGGCCGCCTTCTATGCCGACGGGCGCCGGCTGGAAGAGGCCATGTTCGTCTCTCCCGGGCTGATCCTGAAGACCCTGGGAAACGTCCCGGAGGACCACCGACACTGCGCCATCCTCGCCGCTACCACGCTATACAAAGCGCTGGCGGACCATCTGCTGAAGGACTGACATGTAATGATGAAGCACTTAAGAACTTTCGCCTCGGCTGCGGGGCTGGCGGCGTTGGTGATAGGCGGGTCGCTGCTGTCCTCCGGCCTGTGGGGGGAAAAACCTGAAAAAGCCGGAGCCGCGGAACTGCGGCTCGTTTATACTCCCGGGATGACGGCGGCGCAGTTCGCCGAGGCCAACGCCCTGCCCGGCGAGGTGGCCGCCGCGGCCTTCAACAGCCGCGGCTCCATGCCGTACTACGACGCAGACAAACTGCCGCCGGACGGCCTGCGCGCTTCTGTGGAGCGTGAGCTGGCCCTCCATAACGAGCACGCGTCCAAGAACTGGCGCAAGATAGCGCTGAAGTTCGTAATGTGGTTCGCCTTCCTGGGAGTAGTGTTCACGCTGCTGCGGCGCGGCCTGGTGACGGGTGTGCTGCGCAACTGGCTCTATTTTGCCTCGGCGCTGCTCTTCGGCGTGGCGCTGGGCTCCGACCCCAGCCCTATGGGTACGGTGAAGGACGCTATCGTGCTTTACGCGGGCAGCGGCGCTGTTTTCCCGCCCCGCCTGATCGCTTTCGGCGTTTTTCTGCTGCTGGTCGTGCTGGCCAACAAGTTCATCTGCTCCTGGGGCTGCCAGCTCGGCGTGCTGCAGGACCTGCTGTTCCGCTTCGGCCGGAGCGGCGGCCTGAAGCAGTACAAGCCGCCTTTCTCCGTCACCAATACAGTGCGCGTGCTGGCGCTGGCCGCTGTGATCGTCTCCGCCTTTCTGGGCAGCGACATTATCGGGGCGGTAGACCCGTTCAAGATCTATAACCCGGTGATCCTGAGCCTCTGGGGCTGGGCCTTCGTCACGCTGCTGCTGGCGGCAAGCCTATTCGTCTACCGGCCCTGGTGCCACCTGTTCTGCCCCTTCGGCCTCGCCGGCTGGCTGGCGGAAAAGATCAGCGTTTACCATGTGACCGTGGCTTACGACAAGTGCGCGGCCTGCGGCGCCTGCGAGAGGGCCTGCCCTTCCACGGTAATGGGCGCGATACTGAAGCGCGACCGGGCTATACCCGACTGCTTCTCCTGCGGCGACTGCCTGGCCGCCTGCCCGCACGGGGCCGTCTCGTTCTCGGCCGAACGCCGCCAGGTGCCGCCGCCTGGCAAATTCGCAAAAAGCTAGAATATAGTTGAATGAAATTCCGGGTTATCAAAACCTTGCTGTGCCTGGCGTTCGCGGCCCTGTCCGCTGGCGCCTGGGATTTGCACATGCTCGGCCCCGCCCACCAGGCGGGTGAGCCCTGCCAGGTCTGCGCCGTGGCAGCCTCACCGGAACTTAACTCCGACTGCGGCAGCGAGCTGCTGGCCCGCCCTGATAATTTTGTTAGCGCAGTGGCCGCCCTCCCCGGGCTGCCCGCGGAAACTCCGTTCATAGCGGCCTTCCTCGGCCGCGCACCTCCCCGCTAAAAAGGCCGACGCTGCCTTTTTTGTTTTCAACCCTTCAAGAGGCGCTGCCGCCTTTTGAGGCGCGCATCGATACATCGGGAGGAGAGCTATGAGGAAAATCATTGTTTTAGCGTTGTTGTCGGGAGTTTGCGGCGCCGCCCTGGCCCAGGAGGCCGGCACGCCGCCGCAGGGCCTGCGCGGCACCCCAGCCAATCTGCCGGACATCAGCGTGATAGGCGTTATCGAGGGTCATACCAGTTCAAACAAGGCCGACGACACCCGCGACAAATTGGAGTTCAGCGAGGTGGAGACGGCCTTCCAGGGCTATATCTACCCGGAGATGAAGGCCGACGTGTTCCTGGCCCTTCACAAGCACGGCACGGAGTACGAAAGCGAGATCTGCGAGGCCAAGGTATCTTTCCTGCGCCTGGCCGACGGGCTGTCCGCAGAAGTGGGTAAGGTGAACGCCGAGTTCGGCAAGCTGAACAAGGCGCACACTCATACCCGCCTGATGATAGACCAGCCGGCGGTACTGACCAACTTCCTGGGCACGCACGCCTTTAACCCGCAGGGCGCGGCGCTCAAGTACCTGCTGCCGCTGCCTTTTTACGCGCAGGCGCAGGCAGGCGCCTGGAACATGGCCGGCCACGAGCATCACGTGGAGGGAGACAATACCGCCGAAGTGCTGGACGTGGATCAAAGCACCGTTACGGTGGTGCTGGCCCCGGAGGAGACCGAGGACTTCTCGCCGGCGGGCAAGGTGTACACCGCACGCCTCAATATGTCTTTCCCGCTCGGCTCCGGAAGCGAACTGGAGCTGGGCGGCAGCGCCCTCAAGGGCAAAGGCAGCCATTGGGAGCATCACGAGGACAATATAAAGATCGCCGGCGCGGACTTCACGCTGAAGTTCTGGCCCGACGCCTACCGGCGCTTTACGCTGCAGGGAGAATATATGCGGCTCACGCGTGAGGTGCCCGTGGGCACGCTCAAGCGCGACGGCCTGTACCTGTTCGCCAATTACCGGGCCTCCAAGTACTGGAACTTCGGGGCGCGCTTCGACTACGCCGAGAACGCCTTCCCGGCTATAACCTATGAGCGCGACTATGCCCTGATAGCCACGCGCAACCTCACCGAGACCACCACGCTGCGCGCCCAGTACAAGCATATCAACCTCTCCGGCGAGAAGACGGACGAGGGCTGGGTGCAGCTGACCTTCGGCCTTGGCCCGCACAGCCATGACCTGGAATAAGGACGAAACCATGAAAAAACTATTCTTGACCGCCGCCGCGCTGGCCCTCTGGGCCGGCGCCGCGCGCGCGGAAATAAAAGTCGTGACCGCCTCTTCCGACCTTAAGTACATCTGCGAACGCGTGGGCGGCGCGGAGGTAAAGGTTGAAAGCCTCTCTTCCGGCGACCAGGACCTGCATATGGTGGAGCCGCGCCCCAGCATGGTCTTCAAGCTCAAGAAGGCCGACCTGCTGTTGCGCGTCGGGCTGGACCTGGATATGTGGGTGGACAGCTTGATAAACGCCGCGCGCAACCCGCGCCTGTTCTACGGCGCGGCCGGTTATGTTGACGCCTCGGCCGGGATGGCCCTGCTGGAGAAACCCGAGGGCAAGGTGGACGCCTCCATGGGCGACATCCATATCTACGGCAACCCGCATTACTGGCTGGACCCGGCCAACGCGAAGACAATGGCAAAGAATATACTGGCCGGCCTCAAGCGGGCCGCGCCGGAGAAGTGCGCGGAGTTCGACGCCAATTACGCGGCCTTCATAAAAGAGACGGACGAGAAGCTGGCAGGCTGGCAACAGCGCATGGCGCCGCTAAAGGGTCTGAAAGTAGTGACCTATCATAGTTCCTGGCCTTACTTCGCCGCGCGTTTCGGGCTGGACGTGGCCGGCCACGTGGAGCCCAAGCCGGGCATACCGCCTTCCGCCTCCCACCTGGACGGCCTGGTGAAGAAGATGAAGGCGGAGAACGTAAAGGTGATACTGACCGAGAGCTATTACCCGCGCAAAGGCCCGGATTTCCTGGCCGGCAAGACTGGCGCGGCGGTGGTGACCGCGGCGGTGAGCGCCGGCGGAACCAAGGACGTCGGGACCTACTTTGACGTGTTCGAGAGGGTAATAACGGAACTGGAAAAAGCCGCGGAGAAGAAATAGTCATACGTTCCCGGGGCGGCTGGCCGCCCCGGGGCGTTCAAAAGGAATTTATGCTTGAAATAATGCTGCCCGCCATGGCAGCCGCCGTGATACTGGTGGGTATACACGCCTACCTCGGGATACACATACTGGCGCGCGGGGTGATCTTCGTGGACCTGGCGCTGGCGCAGATAGCGGCGCTCGGCGCCATCACCGGCGTGCTGTTCGGCCTGGAGCTGCACACTACGGGCTCTTATCTCGCTTCGCTGGCGGCCACCTTCGTCGGCGCCGGTGTGTTCGCCCTGACGCGGGGGCGGCAGACCACCGGCGCCATGCAGGAAGCCGCCATAGGCATAGTCTATGTGGTGTCGGCGGCGCTGGCCGTGATGGTGCTGGACCGCCTGCCCGGCGAGGCCGAACACCTCAAGGGCATGCTGGTGGGGAATATCCTCTTCGTCACCTGGCCCCAGGTGGGCAAGACCGCGCTGCTCTACGCGGCCGTAGGCCTGGCCCATTATGCCTTTCGTGCGAGGTTCCTCGCCATTTCCTTCTGCCCGGCCATGTCTACCGGCTGCGGCACGAATACCAGACTTTGGGATTTCCTGTTCTACGCGCTGTTCGGCTTCGTGGTGACGAGCTCGGTGGAGCTGGCCGGAGTGCTGCTGGTGTTTACTTTTCTCATAATCCCGGCCGTCTGCGCCGGGCGTTTCGCCTCATCCCTCAAGGGCCGCCTTTGGCTGGGCTGGGGACTGGGAGTAATGACTAGCCTGGCCGGCATAGCCGCCAGCGCCGCCTGGGACCTGCCTACAGGCCCCGCCATAGTCTGCGCCTTCGGCGTGCTGGCGCTGCTGTCTCTGCTCCCGGGTCTGCGATCAGCCCAAAAATAACGGCGGCGGCTTGCTGCCGGCAGGGCTAACCAAGGAGCTCCTTGACCTTGGCCAGCAGGGCGTCGATCCTGAACGGTTTGGCGAAAAACCCCTCCAGTTTGTATTTTTCCACGAAGAGCGGCATAACCCAGGGATCGATCGCGCCGCTTATCATGATGGATTTGGTCGCGCCATGCCTGCGGGCCGAGAATTCTACAAGTTCGGTACCCGCCCCGTCCGCCAGGATAAGGTCGGTTATCAGCAAGTCGTAGATATTGGCGGTCATGAGCGCCCGCGCCTCTTCCGCGCCGCTGGCCAGTGTGACATGGTAGTCGGAAGAACTGAAGGCCCGTTTCAGCAGTTCCCGCAGCGACGCCTCGTCGTCCACAGCAAGTATCTTTTTGGGCATATTTTCCCCTCCCGCCGCGCTTATACGGACGCGCGGGAGGCGGAAAAGGTTTAGTCGGCTATCATGGCCTTCCGTCGAATTATATAATTGGCCGTAGGGGGCTAAACCCTTCCTGCGCTCCGCGCGTCTGTATAAATGTGGAAACGATGACCGATATAGAAAAAAAAGGCTCTGAAAGCCCCGGGGCTGCAAACCCGGAGGGGGCTTTCACCCTGATCGTGGAGGAGCACCAGCGCCTGGTCTACGGGGTAGCGCTCCGGCTTACAGGCAACAGCTCCGCCGCGGAGGATATAACCCAGGAGACCTTCATAGCGGCCTGGCGGCACTTGAAGGATTTCCGCGGTGAAAGCTCTTTGAAGACCTGGCTGCTGCGTATAGCGGCCAACAAGGCGCGCTCCTACTGGCGCTGGAAAAAGCTGCGTACCTGGTTCAGCCTTTCGGACCCGGCAAACGGTGACGAGGAGAGCCCGGCGCTGGAAGACCTGCTGCCCGACGATCCGCGCCAGCGCCCTGAGCAGGCTGCGCAGGCCGCCGAACTTGAGCGGCGGGTGCAGGCCGCCATAAGCGCCCTGCCGCCGCGCCAGCGCGAAGTGGCCGTACTGCGCGCGCAGGGCTTGAGCGGGGCGGAGATAGCGGCCGCGCTGGGCATGGCGGAAGGGACCGTGAAGGCCCACTGGTTCGAGGCCCGTAAGAAGCTTGAGGTCTCGCTGAGGGAATATTTATGAACGAAGACGAGAAAGAGCGTAAATTGCTGTCTCTGCTGGCCCCGCGCCGCAGTGAGGCCTTCTGGGCCGCCCAGCGCGCCCGCATAGCTTCGTCCGCGGCCGAAAGGAAGGGCCCGGCCCGGGCCTGGCTCCTGGCGCCGGCGGCCGCCGCCGCCCTGCTGGCCGTGCTGCTGGTGCGCCCGCAGCGGGAGCCGATGCAGACCGAGCCGCAGGTAGTCAGCGCGGCTTTTATAGAGCACCTGGACCTGCTTGACGATATGGACGTCCTGGAAGCCGTGCCGGAGGAAGAGTTATGAGGAAACGTACGTTATTCATGTGGCTCAGCGGCGCTCTGGCCGCTACCGCCATAGCGGGGGCCGTGAGCGCGCCCGCCGAGGTGCTGGCGAACCTGGAATTCTTCAGTGATCTCGAAATGTTCTCCAACCTGGACCTGCTGGAAGGTGAAGAGGCCGCGGAGGCGCCGCCGCTGGTTTTCACGGCGCCGGCGGCCTCTACCGCCGCGGTGGCGGGCTCGAGCGTTACGGTGAAAGTTTCCACGACGGCCTGGAGGGTATATGAAAAGCGTTAATTTTATCTTTATAGCGCTGCTGCTGTCTGCGCCGGCTGTAGGGCTGTCCGCCGCGGACGATAAGGCCGCGGACAGGCAGGCCGCGTGGGAGAAGCTGCCGGAAGCCGAGAAAAAGCGGGTGCTGGCCAATTATGAAAAATGGAAAGGGCTGGACGCCGCGAAGCAAGACGAGGTGAAGGAAAAGTACTCCCGCTTCAGCGCGATGCCGAAGGAAAAACAGGCGGAACTGCGTACCCGCTGGACGCGGTTCCAGGCCATGCCCGACGGCGAGCGCTCTAAACTGGTAAAGAAATTCCAGAAATGGCAGAAGCTTTCCAAAGAGCGCCGCGAGGAGCTGCGCAAGGAATACCGCCGGGACAAGAAAGGCGAGCGGCGTTCCGGGCAGGGCGGCAACGGCGGCGGCAGGGGCAGGCGCTGAGCGGGCTAAACCTTCCGCCCCGCCCGCGCGTCAGTATGGGTGAGGCGGAGAACCGCCCAAGTATCAAGGAGGAGTTATGAAGACCAAGATAATGACTATAGCCGCCCTCAGCCTGGTTTCGATCTTTGCCGTCACGGCCGCCGTAAAGGCCGAAGACGCGCCGGTTGTGCCGGACGAGGCGCTGGTTCAGGAGACGCTGCAGACCCGCGACCAGGTGCGCAAGCAGGACGGGACCGGGGATAAGCTGCAGGTCAAAAAGCAGCTGCGCGACGGCACCGGCAAGGACGCCGGCGCGCCGGCCGGAGAGGAAAAGACGGCCCTTAAGAAGCAGACCCGGGAGATGAAAGGCGCCGAGAACGCCAAGGGCGAGGCCGTGAGGGAGCGGGCCGGCAGCTCGGGAGAGGGCAAAGGCCTGAAGAACGGTGACGGCACCGGCGACCAGGTGAAAAAGCAGGAGCGCAAGCAGGAGCGCAAGCAGTTGCGGAACGAAGAGCGCTCAGGCTCCCGCGGCTCAGGTTCCGAGAAGCGCGGCCAGGGACGCGGCGGCGGGGCGGGAAACCGCAAGTAAGCGAGCAGCGGCAGCGACCGCCGCCCCGGTAAAGGGGCGGCGGCTTAACCAAGGAGAACGCTATGAGGCAACGGATACTGTCCGCCTTTATTTTTTTATTTACGGCCGGCGCCGCCGCGGCCGAAAGCTATACCGACGCCGGCGGCCGCTATACCGCAGGCCCCGACGGTTACGCCGGCATGAGCGCCTTCGCGGAATGGGGCGACGACTCCTATTATCTGCGCCCGGCGCTGAATACGTACAAAAGCGACCTCTCCGACAGGAAATCCATTTACTCTTTCGGAGCGGGGCTTGAGCGGGAGCGCTGGAGCGCCGGCGCGGAACTTTCCCTGACGCCGGAAACCGCGGGCTATAAGAACACGGGCCTGTATGGCGACTTCACTTACCGCCTGCTGGGCGAGCCCGCCGATGACGCCGCGCTGGAGGACTTGGCTCTGGGCGTGTTCTGCGGCCTGACCGCGCACGAGGACGCCTATGCCACCTCTACCACCACGGTGTACAGCGGCCGCCGCGGCGGATCCAGTTCCGCCCTGACGGATGCCTTCAAGCTCAACCAGACGGACTACGGCGTATCCGCCTCCCTAAAGGCTTTCGGCCTGCGCGCCAGCGGGCGGTTCACCAAGACCGCTTACGACAAGGACGTGACGGAAGAAGCCCGCCAGTTGCCGATAGAAATAGGCGGCGTGGGCGCCAGCGGCTTTCCCGATACGGCCGTCTCTGTGCGGTTGCGCGTGCCTGGCCTGCCGCTGTCCCCGGAAGCAGGGTACGCAAAAACCACCTACCTATTGGACCAGCCGTCTTCGGAAGCGCTGAACTTCGGCGTCTCCGTGCGCGCCGGCAGGGCGGAACTCTCGGCCGGGTGGGAGAACTTCAACCCAGGAGGCGGGGCGGGACGCAGCGACTATTATTCCCTCGGCCTTACCTTCTCGTTCTGAGGCGCCGCGCTGTTAATTTGTAAACTTATGGCATGGCGGATACTATCCTGACCCTTGAAGAATACGCGCGCATCGCGGCCTGGTTCGTCAGCTACACCAACGGGTTCCGCGACGGCGGCGGCACGCTGCCGGGACCGCTCAGATTTAAGCTGGCGCACAGCGGCCGGGTGGCCTCCAATGCCGCGCGGATAGCGGCCGGGCTGGGCCTGGGCGAGGGGGAATGCGCGGTGGCCAGGGCCGCCGGGCTGCTGCACGACGTGGGCCGGTTCAGGCAATTTTCCTGTCACGCCTCGTTCATAGACGCGCGCAGCCTGGACCACGGGCTGGAGGGGCGCCGCGTGCTTGAGGAGAAAGCCGCCGGGCTGTTCCCCGATGCCGTTATTTTCCGCCGCCTGCTCTGCGCCACCGAATTCCATAACCGCAGGCCCGACGCCCTGCCCAAAGACCTGCCGCTGGCCGATAACAGCCTGCTGCTGCTGGTGCGCGACGCTGACAAGGTGGATATAATGGAGACGCTGCTGGGCAGCGCCGAGTCCGGGGACTTCCGCGGCCTGCAGGATACTATTCCCGATATCAAGCTGGAGGGCGGGCTCACGCCGGGAGTGGCGGAGGCCGCCGCGCGCGGGGAGACGCTGTCGCTGAAGAACCTTAACACCCTGGCCGACATTTTGGTGATGGTGGCCGGCTGGTTCCACGATCTTAACTACGCCCCGGCCCGCCGGGTAGCCGCCGAGCGCGGCTTCCTGCAGCGCCTGCGCCGCCTGCTGCCCGGAGACAACCCCGTACTAGACGCCCTCTTCGCCGACCTCGCCCGCACCGCCTCCAGCCCCGGCGCCAAATACACCGGAATATAGAACGACTCCGTCAGCATCGAGGGCTATTTTTTGAAGTCCGTCGGGCAGCTCAGGCCTTTGGCGCCGAACTTGGTGGCCAGCCAGACCAGGGGGCAGGCGCTGCCGGTGGCGAGGCGGAAGAACACGAAGGAGGCTATCAGCGCCGCCGGGTAGAAGTCCGGGCTGCGGTAATGGCCGGCCCAGGCCAGGCCCGCCGTCGCGGCGGCGGCTAAGAAGAGCCCAAGATTTTTCATATCACTCCTGAAGCCCGAGCTTTCTGAACAGCCAGATGGCCGGGCACCACTTGGTGAAGGCCGACTGCAGCAGGTTCGCCCCGACAAAGGCCGTGAGCCACAGGAAGCGGCCGTCGACGTAGACGGTGAGGCCCACGCTCAGCAGCACCATGAACCCGGCCAGCAGATGCAACGCGTCGTTGAGTTTCATTTTATTCTCCAGTAGCGCCCAGCAGGTCTTCCCGCACTTCCGGGTCCGGCGTGCCGGGCTTTAATTTATATTCCTTGTCCTTGAAGGCGAGATAATACAGCACCGGCACCGCCACGCGGCTAAGCAGCGTGGCGGCTATCTGCCCGGCGATAAGCGAGATGGCCAGCCCCTGGAAGATAGGGTCGAACAAGATCACGCCCGCACCCACTATGACGGCCAACGCCGTCAGCAGCATGGGCCGGAAGCGCACCACGCCGGCCTCTATCACGGCCTCTTTGAGCTCCATGCCCTCGCGCACCTTCAGGTTGATGAAGTCCACGAGGATGATGGAGTTGCGCACCACTATGCCCGCCGAGGCGATGAAGCCTATCATCGACGTGGCCGTGAAGAACGCGTTCATGCCCCAGTGGGCGGGGATGATGCCGATGAGGGCCATGGGGATGGCGGCCATGATGATGAACGGCGTGAGGAAATCCTCGAACCAGGCCACGACGAGGATGTAGATGAGCACCAGCACCATGGCGAAGGCGATGCCCAGGTCGCGGAACACCTCGTAGGTGATGTGCCACTCGCCGTCCCACTTGATGGCGGTCTCGGCGGCGCTGACGGGCTGGCGCGTGAAGTACTGGTTGATCTCGCCGCCGCGCGCTTTGGAGAGCTCGTCTATTTTTTTCTTGAGGTCGAGCACCGCGTAGACGGGGCTTTCCGTGCCGCCGGCGATGTCGGCCGTAACGTAGGCGACGCGCTGGAGGTTCTTGCGGTAAACGGGCCGGTTCTCAAGGCCGTTCTCGGCGCGCACGAAGCTGGCCATAGGGATGGCCGTCCCGTTGGGCGAGAAGAACTTTATCTCTTTAAGCGTGGAGAGCGCCCGGCGCTTCTCCGGCGACAGGCGCAGCCGTATGTCCACCGCCTCGTTCTCCTCCGCCACGTGCGCGGAGTCGATATCCGCGCCGGACAGCGACAGCGCGGCGGTCTGCACAATGTCGGCGGCCGCGACGCCGTTGAGGGTGGCCTTCTGCCGGTCCACGAGCAGGCGGGTGATGGGCTGGTCCTCCGGGATATAGGAATCCACGTCGACTATGCCTTCGGTTTTCCTGAGTACGTTCTTTATCTCCTCGGCCAGCGCGCGCTGGTTGGCGGGGTTGGGGTCGAAGACCTCGACGAGCAGGGTGGCCATCACCGGCGGGCCGGGCGGGACCTCGGCCACCTGGATGCGGGCGGCGTAGCGGTCCGCTATCTCCTTGAGGCCGGGCCGCACTGCCACGGCTATGTCGTGGCTGGCCCGCTTGCGGTCGTGCTTGTCGGAGAGGTTCACCTGGATATCCGCCTGGTAGGGTTCGCGGCGAAGGAAGTAATGGCGCACGAGGCCGTTGAAGTTATACGGCGCGGAGGCTCCGGCGTAGATCTGCAGGTCGCGCACCTCGGGCACGGAGGCCAGGTAGGCGGCCATCTCGCCGGCCGCTTTTTCGGTGCGCGCCAGCGACGAGCTCTCCGGCATGTTGATCATGACCTGGAACTCGTTCTTGTTGTCGAAGGGCAGCGTCTTGAAGATGACCAGCCGGAAGGCCACCATCGCGAGCACCACGGCCAGCAGCCCGGCGGTGAACCACAGGAACTTCTTGCCGGCGGCCGGGTTATAGATGAGCTTTTTCATCAGGCCGCGGTACAGGCGGTCCAGCAGGCCTTCCCTGTTGTGCTCGCAATGCTTCAGGGGCCACTTCTCCACCACGCGGGCGTAGAGCCACGGGGCGAACGCGAACGCCACGCCGAGCGAGAAGAGCATGGCCACCGACGCGCCTATGGGGATGGGGCGCATGTAGGGGCCCATCATGCCGCTCACGAAGGCCATGGGCAGGATGGAGGCGATGACGGTCCAGGTGGCGAGTATCGTCGGGTTGCCCACCTCGTCCACGGCGTTGAGGATGTTGCGGTACAGGGAGTTCTTGCGGTTGAGCACGCAGTGGCGGTTGATGTTCTCCACCACTACTATGGCGTCGTCGACGAGTATGCCGATGGAGAAGATCAGCGCGAACAGCGTGATGCGGTTGAGGGTGTAGCCGTAGAGATAATACACCAGCAGCGTGAGCGCGAGTGTTACGGGGATGGCCACCAGCACCACGGCCGCCTCGCGCAGCCCGAGCGTCAGGGCGATGAGGATAGTGACCGACAGCGTCGCGAGCAGCATGTGGTAGATCAGCTCGTCCGACTTGGCCTTGGCGGTCTCGCCGTAGTTGCGCGTGACCGTGAGGTTGATGCCGTCGGGGATCTCGCGGCCCTTCATGGCCTCCACCTTGGCGAGGATGGCGCGGGAGACCTCGGTGGCGTTGGCGCCGCGGCGCTTGGCCACGGACAGCGTGACGGCGGGGGTGCCGGCCGCGGCCTTTACGGCGGAGGCCGGGCCCTGCAGCATGGTGACCGAGCGCTCTTCCTCGTCGGGGCCGTCCTTGATGTCCGCCACCTCGGAAAGCCTGACGGGGCGCCCGTCGGAGACACCGACTATGATGCTGCGCAGGTCGTCCGCGCTGCGGATGAAGGCGTCGGTCTCGGCCAGCAGCACGGTGTCGCCCTGGTTATAATGCCCGGCGGGCAGGCTGGCGTTGGACATCTTGATGATGCCGGCGAGCATGGGCGGGGTGAGCCGGTGGCGGGCAATGGCCGCCGGATCGAAATGTACTATGAACTGCCGCTTGTGGCCGCCTATGATGCGCGTCTCTGAGACGTTGCCGACGGCGTTGAGCTCGGTCTGGATGCGGGCCGCCGCGCGGCGCAGGTCGTAGCCGTTCTTGCCTTCTCCCCACAGGGTCAGGGCCAGCACGGGCACGTCGTCTATGGCGCGGTACTTGATGAGCGGCTCGCCCGAGCCGCGCGGGAAGATGTCCTTATTGTCCAGGGTCTTCGTGTAGATGAGGTTCGCCGCCGTTTCCGGCGCGGTGCCCACCTTGAAGCGCACGGTGAACATGGCGAAGTTGGGCTGGGCTATGGAATAGATATATTCCACGCCGGGGATCTCCCACAGCTTGCGCTCGCCCACCTCGACGAGGTGTTTCTCTATCTCGGCCGGGGCCGCGCCGTAGAACGGCACCATGATGTCGAACATGGGCACGTTGATCTGCGGCTCTTCCTCGCGCGGCAGTTTGAAGGTGGAGAAGACGCCTAGCAGGATGAAGGTGACGATGAGTATGGGCGTGAGTCGCGAGCGGATGAAAGCTTCGGCCATGCGGCCGGCCATGCCGTACTTGTGTTCAGGATCTTTCATTAGTTTACCCCCAGCTTGTCCGAAATTTCTTTGACCGCGGCCGCGTCGAGCGACTCCGAGGCCAGCAGGGCCTGCGCGCGGTAAAGGTTCAGCTTATAAAGCGTTTCGTAGTAGGCCCCTTCGGCCTGCAAAACTGAGGCCTGGGCGCGCAGCACTTCCAGTACGCTCTGGCGGCCCTGGCGGTAGAGCGGGCGGAACAGCTCCAGCGACTGCCGGGCTCTTTCCACGGTCTCTTTGGCCACGGGCAGGCTCTCGGCGGCGGCCCTGTAGTTGCTGAGCGCCTCGGCTACCTCGGTATCGGCCGCGCGGCGCGCCTCGTCCAGCCTGGCGCGGGCCATGGCGGTGTCGGCCGCGGCGGCGTCGCGCCTGGCGTAGTAGGCCGGATCGCCTATGGGCACGGTCAGCCGCAGGCCCAGCAGGCGGTTGCTCTTAAAGTCAGAGAGGCTTTCGGAGTTGGTCTCCCATGTGCCGAAGGCCTCTACCACGGGCAGAACGGAGTTTTTTTGGGTCGCGGCCGCGGTTTCGCTTATCTCGGCCAGTTTTTCCAGCGCTTTGAGGTCGCGGCGGCCCGCGGCGGAAAGCCCGCCGCGTTCCAGCGGGGCGTAGGCGGGAGCGGCCAGCGCGCCGGAGGCCCCGGCGCCGCCAGGCAGGCCTATGGCTATGCCCAGTTTCTCTTCCTCCAGCTCCAGGGCCCTCTGCCAGTTGAGTTTATAGCCTTTGAGAGTGGAAAGTATGGCTTCGGCCCCGTAATAGTCGGAACCCAGCACCATGCCCTTGTCCTTCAGCATCTGGGCGGTCTTCAGTTCTGTCTCGGCCGCGGTCACGCTCTCGGCGGCCAGGGCCGCCAGGCGGGCGCGCAATAGGACGGTCAGCCACTGATAGGTGATCTTGAAGGTGATGCCGGAGCGGGCCCTTTCATAGCCGTGGCCGGCCGCTTCCACCCCCAATTTGCCCATTTTGGCGGCGTTTGTAAGGGCGAAACCGGTGAACAGCGGCACTCCGGCCTCAATGCCCGCCATATAGTTGCGGGCCGGGTCCGGGTCGTTGATGGTGGCCAGGGAGGCCATGCTGAAGGTGCCCTGCTTCATGGCCGTGGCGAAGGCGTACACGGGGTCGGTGCCGTCCGTATACATGCCCTTTAGCTTCAGGCCGCCGTAGCGGCTCATTTTGGCCTGTTTCAGGCCGGCCCGCGCCCCGCTAACGCGGGCGGCCTCCGCTTTTACGATATTGTCGTTCTTGAGGCCCCGGTCCACCGCCTCGGCCAGCGTCAGCCCGGTCTGGGCCTGCGCCGCCAGCGGCATAAGGGTGAGTATTAAAATCGAAAACTTCATGTGTTTCTCCTTTCGCTTCCCTAATGAGATGCGGTAAAGGCCCAAAAGTTTCAGGTCTGCATGACTCCAGAGGTTATTTTTAAATAGGGGATAGGCGTGCTTTGCCACCCTTGACAAGTCAATATATATGCTTATACTATATATGGGCGCCGTCGATACTCCCTGTAATTGCTCCTTCGGTATAGGACTAAGGGCCCATTGCGGCCTGGGACTTAGGACCTTTGATTAAAGTCAATCCGCAAGCGAAAATATAACTATGAAACGCAACTGGCTGATAACTCTCGCGGCAATAGCCGCCTTCGCCACGGGCCTACGCGCCCAGGACGACGCTTTCAGCCGCCTCGGTTCCGACCTGCCGCGCCCCGCCGCCGCCCCCGTAGTTTCGGCTCCCGCGCCCGTCAACACCGCTCCCTCCGCCACCGCCGCCCAGCGCGAATGGCTGGTAATGGTCTTCATCAACGGCGTTAACGACCTGGGCATATTGGGTTTCGCCAACAGCGACCTCAACGAGATGGAGGCCGTGGGCTCCACCGACCAGGTGGCCGTGCTGGTGGAGTTCGGCATCCTGGGCATGGACAATAACACGGACCGCAACCTGCAGTTCCAGCGCGGCTCCAAGACCGTCTACATCACCCGCGACGCGGACGCCAACAGGGTCACTTCCCCCGTAGTCTACAATTCCAATACCGCCGACATGGGCAGCGAGGCCCATTTCCTGCGCTTCATAAAGCGCGGCCTGCGCCAGTATCCCGCCCGCAAGGTGGCCGTGGTACTGTGGAACCACGGCTCCGGCCGCCTCGGCATAGCCTCGGACGACGCCACCGGCAACCAGATGAGCATCCCCAAGCTGGGCTACGCGCTGAACTTGGCCGCCCGCGAGCTGGGCCGCAAGATAGATGTGTTCGCCACCGACGCCTGCCTGATGCAGATGGCTAGCGTAGCCTACGAGATGAAGGACGCGGCCGAGGTGGTGGTGGGCTCGGAGGAGATCATCTCCGGCCCCGGCTACCCTTACACGGCTATACTCTCCGGCCTGACCGGCAACCCCGGCCAGAACGCCGAGGGCCTGGGCCGCCTGATAGTGGACGCTTTCGGCGCGAGCTATCCCACCGATGCCACGCTTTCCGCGCTGCGCACCTCCTCGCTGCCAGGCTTCCGGGACGCGCTGGACGCCTGGGTGGGCGCGCTGCGCGCCGAGCCCCGGGCCTTCGCCGCGGCCGCCGACCCCGCCGTGATAGGCGCGGTGTCCAAGTTCACGCTGAGGGATTCAAAAGACCTTATAGACTATATAGATATGGTCGGCGCGCGCCTGCCGGATGGCAGCGGCGCCAAGGCCGCCGGGGCCCGCCTGAAGGCGCAGATACAGCGCTCGCTGCTGGTGCGCAATGTCATGAAGCCCGCCCGCAACAACCGCTACACGGCGGCCAACGGCATGGCCATTTACATCCCGGACCTGCGCTACGACTCCGCCAATTACGAGGGAATGGCCTTCGCGGCCGATTCCCAGTGGGACGATTTCCTGCTGCAGGTGATGAGCGAGAGGCTGAGATAATATGAAACTGGGAGCCGCCAAACTACTGCGCCTGGCCGCCTTTGCGGCGGGCCTGGCCGTTTGCGCCGCCCCGGCCGGCGCCGCCCGCGCCGAAGGCGAGCCCCAGGAGCGCCTGGCCGCCTACGAGCTGGGCATCTCCAGCGCCGATCCCTCGGCCGCCGCCGCCCTGCTGCGCGACGGCGAGGCCCGCGAGCTGCTGGACGCGCGGTCTGACGCCGCGGCCGTGCTGGGCCGGGCCGAAGCCCTGAAGGACCTTAAAGACCTGCTCGCCATGCCCTGGGACGCCGCGCGCGTCAACCAACTCAACCAGGCCCTCTCCATACGTATAGACGCGGACAAGCCGCTGTCCCGGCTGGGCGTGGGCCCGGAGCCGGAGAAACTGCTGACCTGGCTGGGGCGCTTCGCCCCGACCTATCCCGCGGCCAAAAAGACCGTGGTGAAGAAAGCCATCCGCGAGTGGGAGATAGTGTTTGGCACTATGACCGACACCCGCAATATGAGCTGGGGCCAGGCCCGCGCCGAGCGGGGCCGCGGCGTCAACATCACCAAAGAGGCCTGGGGGCTCATGGTGCTGCGCGAGCGCAACGCCGTGCTGGAGCGCCTGATCTCGGCTGACCCTAATTTCCTGATCTATAACGACCAGCGGCTGGCCGCAGCCCGCCAGAACTCCGCGCTGGACGTGGACGTGCGCGCGCTGATAGCCTCGCTGCCCCCGGACCAGCAGTCGCAGCTCGCGGGCAAGCCCTTCGGCGACCAGCTCTACCTGCTGGGCAACATGTTCGACAACAGCACCATCACCGCGAGCCCTGACCTAAGGGCGCGCATCAACTCGGCGCGCACCTCGCTGCCGCAGGAGGTGCTGCAGAGCCAGCACCGCCAGGTGCTGGGCACCATGCTTAACACCGCTGTGGCCTCCGAGCTGCGCGGCACCCAGGCCGGCGACAGGGCGCTTGCGGCCTTCCCCGGCGGGCTGCGCATCACCGTGGCGCCCGTGGAGGGCGGCTACTCCCGCTATGACGCGGCCACCGGCACCATAGTGCTGGATTCCGAGACCATACAGCAGTACATGCGCATGAAGGGCTATACCTCTTCCACCGTGATGAGCAACCCGGCGCAGCTGGCCGAGATAGCCAAGTACATGTCGCCCGCCGTGGTTTACGAGGCCGCGCATAAGTCCCAGGCCGACTGGTCGCGCACGCAGGGGATCTACCTGCCGCGCACGCAGGAGAACGAGATAGAGGCCATGGCTCTCGAGGGGCTTTATACTACGGAGAAACTTTCCAAGGACACCGGATTCAACCAGATAATGAGCGACAGCCGCGCGTTCTCAACTTATGCTTCGAAGCGCGTGGAAATAGCCACTGAGTTTAAGTCTTCCCGTGGTAAGGCCTTCTCTACCACCGTCCGCCAGCGCTATTTCTCCGGCCTGCCCTCGCTGGACGCCGCGGCCTCCCAGGTGCTGGGCGCCGTCAGCGGCGAGCTGGAGCGCCGCGCCGCCCTGCCCGCGGCCGAGCAGACCGCGCTGCGCACCAACGGGCTGAACCAGGCTGACGCCATGGAGATGTCGCCCGAAGAGCTCTCAGGCTCGGTGGGTGAAATACAGACCCCGGTTCTTGTTAAAATACAGGGAGACATGGCCAGGCTGGGCGTCTACCGCAGCCACTATAACGCCGCGGACAGGCAGAACAGCGCCGGCCTAAAATCTTTGACCGCTAAGCCTTGATAAAATTTTTATGAAGAATTTAGTTCTCACTCTTTCCATACTTTCAGCGCTGGCCGCGGCGGCCTGCGCCGGCGCGCCTGCCAAGAGCCGGGCCGCGCAGTACAAGAATTTTGCGATGGACAATAATTATTTCTCCTGCCTGGTCCCGGCGGCCTGGAGCCTGGAGCGCGACAAGGACAAAGACGAAGAATACAAGATCTACGAGATACAGCTGCTGGCTCCCAAGACCGGCAAAGCCCCGACGTTCATCAATGTCGCTTATTACACGAAAGATAATCTCGATTTCAACGGTCTGAAGGATTTTGTGGACAGCAATTCAAAGAACGCTCTCGGCGAAACGAAAAGCGCGCGGGAGAACTACGACCCCGTAAAGAACATCTCCCTCGCCGGGCGCAAGGCGCAATTGCTGGCCCGCGAGCGCATGGTCTTCCTGCACCCCGAGAGCAAGTCCGACGAGAGCGTGCAGCTGAAAGAGAAGCTCTACGTCCTGCCCGCCAAAGAGGGCTTTTACGTTCTCCACTTCAGCGCACCTAAGGATTCTTTCCTCGCCAACCAGGCCGTCTTCGAGAAAGTGGCCAAGAGCTTCAAGGGCCTGCCGTAAGCGGCCGCCGCCAATAAAAAAACCGCGCCGGGTAGGCGCGGTTTTTTGCTGCCTTCAAAAAGGCTCCTGCTGCCTTTTTAAGGTTTGGCTTTGCGGGCCTGCAGGTAGTCGACGAGGGCGGCAGGGTAGTCGGTGATGATGGCGTCCACACCGGCGGCTATGGCCAGTTCCCATTCCTTCTTGGTGTTGATGGTCCACGGGGCCACTTTGATGCCGGCGGCCTGCGCCTCTTTAACCGCTTCCGGGGTTATCCACTTGTAATTGGGGCTCCAGATGTCGGTCTTGGCGGCCTTGAGGGCGGGCACGATGTCCAGCAGTTCCTCGTAGGTGAGCTGCGAGGTGCGGATGGCGGGGGCGAGCTTCTTTATCTCTTTAAGCGTGCGCACGTCGAAGGACTGCACCATGACGCGGGCTTCCATGCCGTGCTTTTTAACGGTGTCTACCACCAATTTGGCGAACTCGGCCGCGGTGGGGGTGAGTTCCGGCTCGTAGGGGAAGACCTTGGTCTCGATGTTGAACTCCATTTTCTTGGCCGCCTGGTAGCCGGACTTCTTCACCAGGTCGAAAACTTCCTCCAGCGTTGGCATGGGCGTGCCGGGAACGGCGATCTGCTCGGGGAACTTGGGGTTGAGGAGCGTGCCGCAGTCGTATTTCTTCAGCTCGGCCAGCGTCAGCGAGCGTATCGGGACCGCTTTCTCCAGCTTGTTGCCCTCGGCGTCCAGGCAGCGCTCGGGCGTGACCTTGGGCTCGTGCGAGACTATCACCACGCCGTCTTTGGTGACGCCCAGGTCCAGTTCCAGCACGTCGGCCTCGGCCATCAGCGCGGCCTCGAAGGCCGGGATGGTGTTCTCGGGCACGGTGCCGCGGCTGCCGCGGTGGCCGTGCACCGCTACTATGTGCGCTTCCTGCGCGCAGAGCTGAGCGGCGCAGGCGGAAATAAGTATAAAGATAAGTTTTTTCATGGTTCCTCCAGCTCCAATCATAGGATATTGGGCCCCGCGGCGGCAAAGAGGTCTTTGCCTGGGCGCGGCCTTATGGTGTAAACTTTCCAGGTGAAATATTTCGACGCGCACGACCATCTGCAGAATTTCGCCTCCGAAGACGAGCTGGGCGCGGCCCTGCGCGCCGCCGGAGAGGCCGGCGTGGAGGACATGCTCTGCTGCGGCACCTGCCCCGAAGACTGGGGCCGCGTGCTGGAGCTGGCGGGGCGCGACGCGCGCATAAAGCCCTGCTTCGGCCTGCATCCCTGGCAGACGGCCGAGGAAGGCTGGCTGCCGAAGCTCGAGGAGTTCGTCCGCAGGACCCCCTGCTGCGTCGGGGAAATCGGCCTGGACGGCGTGAAGGGCCTGCCGGGGCAGGAAGAAATTTTCGTGGCACAACTCGCGCTGGCGGCGCGCTTCGACAGGCCCGTTGTGCTGCACTGCGTAAAGAGCTGGGGCCGCATGCTGGACCTGCTTAAGCCCGCACATCTGGGCGCCTTCATGCTGCACGCCTACAGCGGCTCCGCCGAACTGGTGAAGGACCTCTCGGCGCTGGGCGGCTATTTCTCCTTCGGCCCGGAAATAACGGACCCGGCCCGGGAGCGCCTGCGCGCCGCGCTGGCCGCCGTGCCGCCGGACAGGCTGCTGTTCGAGACGGAGGCCCCGGAGCACGGTCATAGACCCGCCGCAGTAAAGGAAGTAGTAGCGGCCGCGGCGGAGCTGCTGAACAGGCCGGTGGAAGAGCTCGCCGCACTGACTTACGCCAACGGGCTCAGATTCATAGGAGAGCTTAAATGACCGAAGACAGGCTGGCGCGCATCAGGCTTATGCTCGGCGAGGAAAGGCTTGAGCGCCTGAAAAATTCTTTCGTGACCGTGGTCGGGCTCGGCGCCGTGGGCAGCTACGCCGTGGAGGGCCTGGCCCGCTCGGGCGTGGGCCGGCTGCGGCTGGTGGACTTCGACGTGCTGCGCGCGAGCAACATCAACCGCCAGCTTTACGCGCTGGGTTCCACGCTGGGCCGGCACAAGGCCGACGTCGCCGCGGAGCGCGTGCTGGACATCAACCCGCATTGCCGCGTGGAAAAGCTCAACGTGTTCGCTAACGACGAGACTTTTGACCGCATACTGGAGGGGAAGCCCGACCTGGTGATAGACGCCATAGATTCGCTGGGGCCCAAGGCCGGCCTGATAGCCGCTACGGTGAAGCTCGGCCTGCCGCTGATAGCGTCCATGGGCGCCGCGCTGCGCACCGACTCCGCCGCCGTGCGCGTGGGCCCGATAAAAGAAGTGATAGGCTGCCCGCTCGCCGCCAAAGTGCGCAATTTGCTGCGCAAAAGCGGCACTCACCTGGATTTCACCTGCGTCTACTCGCTCGAGCCGGTGGGCGAGCTGCGCAAAAAGCGGCAGGTGGACCCCGAGACACAATTCCACGAGCAGGGCCGCCGCCGCGCCGCGCTGGGCAGCCTGCCCACGCTGACCGGCATCTTCGGCCTCACCGCCGCCAACGCCGCCATACAGCTGCTAGCCGGGGAAGAGCCCCGGTGAAGCGCGCCGCCCTGGCGCTGGCCTTGGCCGCGCTGTGCGCGGCCAGCGCCGGCCCGTCGGCCGCCGCCGGGCTTGGCGACTATACCGGTTTCTGGAACGGCCAGCTGCAGGGCTTCAGGGGAAAATACCGGGTCACGCTGACAGTCTCCGGCCTAAACAAGTCTTATTACGGCTCCTATAGCGTATTGCCGCCGAAGGGCGCGGCCTCGCGCGGCACTTTCTCTTTCGAGCCGGGCAAAAACGGCTGCTGGGGAGTGCGGCTGAACGCCCCGGGCGGCGCGCCGCTGCGCGTGCCTGAGTTCTGCCCCAGGCCCGGAGGCGGCGTGGTCTTTTACGTCGACGGGGCCGAGCTGAGCGTGATAGCCGAGACGCGGCCCGGCACGGCCGCGCTGGATATCATAGTGTCCCATAAGCACGACGAGCTGCGCGGAACTATCGGCAGGAAAACCCCGCGCGGCCAGGCGGCAGAACCGGCGAAGGCAGAGCCCCCGCCGCCCTCTGTCCCCCTGCTCAACGCCGGAGAAAAGCCCGTGCGCGCCAAACGCCCGCCGAAACTTTAATTTATTGTTTGGTTTATTTCTGGCCCGCGGCGCTGACGCGCGCGGAGAGCTTGCCGGCCCAGTCCAGGACCTTCCCGGCCGTGGCGGGCGACTTGAACATATTCGCGCCGTGGCCGCGGCCGCCGTCGATGGCGGAGACGGCGAGGCCGCTCCTGGCGGCCAGCTGGCTCAGGGCCGCGGCGCTCTGCCAGGCGTAAGGATCGTCTGCGGCCGCGGCCAGCAGCAGCCGGGGAGCTTTAGCCAGATATAGCTCCGGCTTTATCCCAGCGTAGTCCATGCCCGGAGAAAGCAATACCACCCCGGCCGGCTTCACGGCGCCTTCGGCCGCGGCCTTCAGCGCCAGGTTCGCCCCGACGCTCGCGCCGCAGAAAATAATCTTTGAGAGCTTCTTCTTCTTTAGCCAGCCCGCCGCCGCCTCGATATCCCGCGAGGCATTGCCCCAGTCGGCCTTGGTGAAATTCCGGTAATCCGCCTTCTTCCCGCCGCAGCTCACGCTGCCGCCGTGCCCGCGCAGATCTATAGAAAGCCACCCATATCCCCGCGCCGCGAGTTCCCCCTGGAACCCGCCCCACTCATTCCTATCCGACCCCAGCCCGTGCACATTAATAAATACCAAAGCGCCCGACGACGGCTTCATATAAAAAGCCTCTATCTTACACCCGTCTTTAGTGGTGAAATTTACGGTTTCCTGGCCGGCGGTTACCTTGCTGGCGGACAATAAACACGCGAGTATTAAGGCGCAGCGCATAGTGGCTCCTTTTAACGAGTGTGAACGCGGGGCTGACGCGGTGGCCGGGCAGGCAAAACCCTCATGAGGCCGAGGCTTGCGTAGCGCCGAGGCCGAATGCGGAGTGAGCGCACGGTGTGCGCGAACGCGTTTTGCGGCCCGGTCAGCGCGGCGGCACCGGAGGGTCGAAAGACTTTCGCCTAATCCTTCTCGTGGTGCTTCTTCCAGGTCAGCGCCAGCAGCAGGATGGCCAGCACGCAGGAGGCCAGCAGCATTTTGAAGCCGCCGTCCCAGCCCCAGCGGTCCACCACCTGCCCCATCCCCACCTCGGCTATCACCGCCCCGAACATATAGCCGAAAAAGCCCGTGAACCCGGCCGCCGTGCCCGCCGCCTTCTTGGGCACCATGTCCACCGCGCTCACGCCTATCAGCATCACCGGCCCGTAGATCAGGAAGCCGATCACGCCGAGGGAAAGAGAATCCACCCAGAACCGCCCCGCCGGGTTCTGCCAGTAAACATAGACCGCTATGGTCACGAACAGCATGTAGATGACCGACACCGGCCCGCGCCGCCCGTGAAAGAACTTGTCCGACGCCCAGCCGGCCAGCAGCGTGCCCGGGATGCCCGCCCACTCGTAGAGAAAGAACTGCCAGCGCGCCATGTCGGGCGGGCAGGCCTTCACCTGGGTCAGATAGGTTGGCGCCCAGTCCAGTACGCCGTAGCGTATCACGTAGACGAAGATGTTAGCGAAAGCGATGATCCACAGCGGCTTGTTGTTGAGCACGTGCTCCAGGAAGATCTCTTTGGCCGTCATCTCGCGCTCGGGGTCGGCCACGCCGGTGTCGGGGTTGTCGCCCGTATGTTCCTCGATGGACGGCAGGCCGCAGCTCTGCGGCGTGTCGCGCAGGAAAGTCGCTATCAGCAGGCCCATGCCTATGGCCATCAGCGCCGGCACGTAGAAGATGAGGTAGAACGGCAGCTTGCCGTCGCCCAGCACCGCCGTCAGGCCCAGGATGGCCGCCAGCGCCAGCGCGCCGTTGATGATGGGGGCCACCACGCCGCCGCCGATGTTGTGCGCCAGGTTCCAGATGGCGAACTTGGTGCCGCGCTCGTCGTCCGAGAACCAATGCGTCAGCGTGCGCGCGCAGGGCGCCCAGCCCATGCCCTGCGCCCAGCCGTTGCAGAACCACAGCGCGACCATCGCCCACAGCGAGCCGGCCAGCGTCGGGAACAGCAGGTTCATGGCGCCGGAGAGTATGAGGCCGGTGGCCATGAAGAAGCGCGGGTTGGAGCGGTCGGACACGTTGCCCATCACGAACTTGGAGAGCCCGTACGCCACGGCCAGGCCCGTGGCGATCAGGCCCACATCGCTCTTAGAGAAGCCGTAGATGTTTATGAGGTAGGGCTTGGCGAGCGAGAAGTTCTTGCGCACCAGGTAGAACCCGGCGTAGCCGAAGAAGATGGACAGCATCATCTGCCACCGCAGCGCCTTGTAGCGCGCGGTTTGGAGTTCCTTGGGCAGGCGCTCAATGTGCGCTGCGGGTTTGTAGAGGGAGAGCAGTCTGGTGAGCATTGTATCCTTTATTTCTTGACCGGCGCGCAGGCGCATTCCTCGGCGTCCTGGACGTCGGGAGCCCCGAAAGAGAGGGCCAGGTTCATGACCACGGCGAACACCGTGCCGAAGGCGATGCCGGCTATGTTGACGCTGCCGACGGTGAAGCCTTTCACGCCGAGGCCGGTGGCGATTATTATGGAAGAGCCCGCGATGATGAGGTTCTTGTGCGAGCAGAAATCCACCTTGGCATCCGTCCAGATCTTGATGCCCATCACGGCTATCAGGCCGTAGAGTATCACCGTCACGCCGCCCAGCACCGGGTTAGGGATGCTCTGGATGACCGCGCCGAACTTGGGGCACAGCCCGAGCAGCAGCGCTATGCAGGCCGCCGCGATAAAGTTGTAGACGCTGAACACGCGCGTGATGGCCATCACGCCCATGTTCTCGGCGTAGGTGGTCTGCGGCGTGCCGCCGCCCAGGGCCGACACGAAGGACGCGACGGCGTCGCCCAGGTAGGCGCGGCCGAGGTGGGGGTTCATGTCGCGCTTCATGTAGCCGCCGATGGCTTCCAGGTGGCCCTTGTTCTCGGCCACCAGCACCACGAAGACCGGGGCGATGACCAATACCGCCTGCCAGCTGAACACCGGCGCTGTGAACGGCGGCAGGCCCACCCAGGCAGCCGCCCGGATGGCCGCCAGCTGCTCCAGGCCGACCAGCCCGAAAACGAGCGACAGCGCGTAGCCCACTACCACGCCGGTGAGGATAGGCAGCAGGCGGATGAAGCCCTTCAGGTAGATGGAGACGGCGGCCGCGGTCACGAAGGTGGCGCCGGCCACCAGCAGCCGCACGGCGTCCTCGCCGGTGGCCAGGCGGAAATCAGCGTTGATGAAATTGGAGACGGCCGAGGCGGAAAGGTTCAGGCCGATGATGGCCACCACCGCGCCGGTCACGATGGGCGGCATCAGCCGGTCTATCCACCGGGAGCCGTAGCGCATGGTCGCCCCGGCGGCGAGCGCGTAGAGCAGCGCCGCCCCGGCGATGCCGCACAGCGCGTGCGGGATATTCTCGGCCAGCCCGCCGGTGACAGCCAGCACCGGGCCGATGAAGGCGAACGAGGAGCCCAGGTAGCTGGGGACCTTCGCGCGCGTGACGGCGATGAAGATGAGGGTGCCGACGCCGGAGAAGAAGATGGCGGTCTGCGGGTTGAAGCCCATCAGGATAGGGGCCAGCACCGTGGCGCCGAACATGGCCACCACATGCTGCATGCCCATGGGGATAAGCTTGGAAAGAGGCAGTTTATCTTCAGGGTAATACATTTTCTGCATACAAGATAATATTATTAATAACCGCGAAGGGTAAAGGGCGTAAAAAACGGGGACAGGCTACTTTAATAAAGTAGCCTGTCCCCATTTTTGCGAGACTAGTCCAGGCTGGCGGCTATGGGCTCAGGCAGCAGGGCGAAGAGGTGGAGCTCTGAGGCGGGGCCGCCGCAGGTCAGTTCCACGCGGGCCTCTATGAGGCGACAGGGGCAGGCGGGGGCGCCTATGGTCCCGGCCAGGGCCGCGGCGTCGCCGGTCACGAAAAGAGGAAGCGCGGGCAGCATGGACCGCTTCAGCGCGTTGATGATGATGTTCACCAGCACGTTGATGAGGATGTTGCCGAGCTCGGTGAGCATGACCTCCTCGGCCGCGGTTATGTGGGCGCCCCTGGGGAAGGAATGGCCGGTGAAAGCTTTGGAGATGTCCTCTATGTCGGCTGGGTTGGCCGCCATCACTCCGGTAAGCGGCAGCTCTCCCATGACCATGTAGACCGCGGCCGTCTGCACGCCGTCGTACGGCGCCAGGGCGTCGGCCAGCGTGCCCTTGGTTACCTCCACGCCGGCCAGGCGCCAGTTGCCCGCCGAGCTGCGGCCAAGCCGCTGCAGGCATTTTTCCATGCCGGCCAGCGTCAGCGCGTGTAGGTTGGTCTGCTGGGCCATATCAGAACTTTTTGAGCACCGCTTCCAGTTCGGCGTACATGAAGGGCTTGTGCAGCACCGCCGCCGCGCCCGCCTCCAGCAGCTGCTGGGTCATGCTGTCCTGCTGCACGGCCGTCACCATCACCACCCGGGCCTCCGGGTCGAAGCCCTTGATCTCCACCAGGGTCTCCAGGCCGGTCTTGCCGGGCATGATCATATCCAGCAGTGTAAGCTCGGGCCTCTGCTGTTTGTAAAATTGAATGGCCTCGTTGCCGTTCTCCGCCTCGTTGGTGACCTCGTGGCCCATCTCGGTCAGCAGGTCCTTGATCATGCTGCGGGTCAGCGTGTTGTCGTCCACTATCATTATCTTCATAAAGTTCTCCTGCGCCCCCACGGCTAGCTAAGGTGTATCTTACTAAAAATCTTTCAGATAATGCTTCAGCGCCAGCAGGGGGTGCCGCAGCGGCAGGCGCGGCCCCGAGTAGCGCATGATCTCACGCATGCGCGCGCGCAGGTCCGGGGGCCAGCAGTTGGCGGGGCAGCGCCTGCAGGACGGCTTGGGGTCGCGCGGGCAGCGCTCCAGGCGCCGCGCCGCCTCCGCCAGCAGTTCGCGGCAGGCCGGGCACAGCGGGGCGCCGCCGTGCCGGGCGCGGCAATGCATCCCGGCCATCAGTTCCAGGGTTTTTAATTCGGTTTTAATATCCCGCGCCATAGCGTGTTGCGCCCCCCGATATTATAAAATACAAGCGGGGGGAGAAGGTACAGATATGATAAGAACCAACGACAAGCGCCGCGCGCAGCGCGACAGGCACGACTCGGTAGTGGAGATCTTCGGCGCGGCCGGCAAGCTGAGGGCTACCGGCCGGCTGGCCGATTATTCCGCGAGCGGCATTTCCTTTACTTCCGACGCGACCTTCGCCAAGGGCGAAAGATTCACGGCCCGCCTGCGCCTGCTCGACAAGGGCGTGCTCGACGTCACCGGCGAAGTGGTCTGGGCGCGCAAAGAAGGCTTGCGCGCCCTCTACGGAGTCAGGTTCGAATCCGTCAACCGGGTTAATCCTACCGGAGAGCTAAAAGGGGATAGATGATGCGTAACTTCATATGCGCGCTGGCGCTGCTGGCCGCGGCGCCGGCCGGCGCGGAGGACTGGAAACTTTCCTCCTCGGTCAACTACGACACCGGAAAATACGGCGGCACCACGCGCGTGGATACCGTCTACATACCGGTCACGCTGAAGCGGTACTTCCTTAACACGGACCTCTCAGCCACGCTCCCTTTCCTGCGCCAGAGCTCCACGGGCCAGGTCACGCGCGTCGGCGGCAGGCCGGAGCGCGTCTCCGCCGGCAGGGCGTCCTCGGCCGGGACTTCTGAGGCGGGGCTCGGGGATATGCTGCTGCGCGGCACTTACCTTGTGAAGCGCGACGGTGCGGGCTCCTTCGACCTCTCGCTGGGCGGCAGGATCAAGCTGCCCACGGCCGACGAGAAGAAGGGGCTCGGCACCGGGGAGCTGGACCAGGGCGCCGGCTTCGAATTCGGCAAGGAGCTGAACCCGGGCCTGAAACTGCTGGCCGACGGTTACTACACCATTATCGGCGACCCGGCCGGCACGGACTACAACAACCAGCTGGCGCTGTCGCTGGGTTTCTATAAACCGCTGCAACAGGGCCTGGGCCTTACCGTGCTCTACGAGACTTCCAGCGCGCTGGCGGACGGCAGCACCGACCCGCGCTCGCTGTCGGCCCTGCTCGAGAAACGCGCCGGCGGCGGCCTAGCTTACACCTTAGGCCTGACGCTGGGCCTGTCCGAGGGCAGCCCGCAGTACGGCCTGAGCGCCGGCCTGGGCGGTAAATTCTAACCAGAGCTCCGCATGGACAGATCAATAGCCGCCAGGGAGATAATGCTGCTCGGGGCTTTCGAGGAAGCCCGGGCCGCCGCCGCGCGCGCAGGCATTGAAGTGATCCCGCTGAAGGGAGTGGCCCTGCTGGAGCTGGGCGTCTACCGGCCCGGCGAGCGGGACCTGAGCGACGCGGACCTGCTGCTGCGCCCCCGCGACCTGCCCGCTTTCGAAGATCTGCTGCGCGGCCTGGGCTACGAGCCCATGCCGCACAGCGCCGACGCCTGGTACAAGCCTTCCCCGGGCGAAGCGCCGCCGGTGATACTGGACGTGCACACCGGGCTCTGGCATATTAAAGATACCGAAGAACTGTTCAGGTGGGGCCTGGAGCCCGGACGCAGCGGCCTGGCCCTGAACCTGGCCGACCTGTTCATCCACGCGGCCGCGCACCCGCTGCTGAACCACGGGGCCCTGACGGCCCGCGCCATAGAGGATTGCGCCCGCATAGCGGGTCTCGCCCCCGGCGACGGGGAGGGGTTCTGGGCGCTGGTGGCGCGCAAGGCGGAGGTTTACGGCGTGCGGGCGGTGCTGTGGCCGGTGGTGCGGCGGCTGGCCGCCGGGCCTTTCGTCGTGCCGGAGGCGGCGCAGGCCGCGCTCGCGCCGCGCGGGGCGGAAAAGATAAAGGCGGCCTTCTTCGAGAAAGCCGCCCGGAAACATTCGGCGCCGCTGGAATACCTGCTGCCCGTGCTGCATCGCCCCGGCCTGCTGCTGCGCTACGCCGTGCCGGACCCGCGCTTCATGCTCCGCCGCTACGGCTCAGCCTCTCTCATCTCCTACGCCCTGCGCCCCCTAAGACTCCTTCGCTCCTTCTTCGGCAGGTAGGGACGTTGTTGAGTTGTTGACTTGGTTAGCAAAAATCCCCACTAATCGAGTAAAAGAACCCGACAGGCAGTTGTCGGGTTCTTCTGCTATCCTATTATCGGGGGTGGACTATGCCGAGACAAGCAAGGATGGATGTGGCCGGGCAGTTTTATCACGTGATGTCGCGCGGGATAGAGCGGCGCGCTATATTCACTGACAAATACGACTATGCGGACTTTTACGGGCGCTTGGCGGAATGGATCAGTCTCTCCGGAAGCAAATGCCTTGCCTGGTGCCTGATGCCAAACCATTTTCACGTATTCTTGATGCGCGGAGACAGGCCTCTTTCTGAATTGATGAGCCACGTTCTAACCGGGTACGCGACCACCTTTAACTTGAAATACGAACGCGCGGGACATTTATTCCAGAATAGGTACAAATCCATAATTTGTCTGTCTGAAAACTACTTGCGGGAGGCGGTCCCTTACATTCATCTGAACCCGCTAAGGGCCGGGCTCATTAAAGAATTGTCCGAGCTGAAGGATTACAGATGGTGCGGGCACGCCGCGGCGCTGGGTTTGCGCGGCAAAGATATCTTGGACAGGAGTGAATTTCTTGATCATTTCGGCGGAACAGAGCGGAGCGCAGTAGAAAATTACCTGCGCGCTATAGCCGCTAGGGCTGCCTCGGGGAGACTTGGGCCGGAGGAGCTGCCTGAAACACCCGATCAGGCTTCTCCGGACCGGGAAACCCAGGAGGATTTGGTGTTATCTGCGCCGATCCATTCAGGCAACGTTATGTTTCCCGCTCAGAGCAGGGAGGAATCATTGGCGTTGACCGAGCGGATTTCTGGAGTGGAGCGGGGCAGCATATTCGGCCTAACGCGGGCGCATACCATTTCACACGCGCGGGCGATATATTGCTACCTGCGTAAAGAAAGCGCAGGGGTAAGCGGCGAACGCCTTGCCGAGGAGTTACGGATTAGCCGGAGTGGTGTTTCACGGCTGATCTGGCGCGGGAGGGGATATTTCTTGGATTGGGAAAAACTCAACAACTCAACAACGTCCCTACTGGGGCGCTAGGCCTTTTACCACGGTCACTAGTTTCAGTATGCTCGCCAGGCGCTCCAGGCCGGGCGGCTTCACCACAAAATCGAAAGCTCCTTCCTTGACCGCCTTGGCGGCGAGGTCGGCGTTGTCGAGACCTGCGATGATGACCACGCAGGCGTCCTTGTTCTTCTCGCGGGCCTTGAAGGAGAATTCCAGGCCGCTGGCCCCGCGGAGGTAGATGTCGGTCAGTACCACGTCGAAAGCTTTCCCGTCGAGCAACGCCCTCGCCTTCTCGGCGTCGCTCTCCCGCGTGACCTCGAAATGCGGAAAGCCCGCCAGGATCTCGTCCACGCGGGCCAGTACGTAGCCTTCGTCCTCCAGGAACAAAAGCTGTTTTTTCGGCATCACCATTCCACCCACCAGCGGGCCAGCTCCAGCTTGGCGGCGTACTTGGGATTGCGCAGGGCCACTTCCTCCAGGCCGGCTGGGCGCTCTATGGTGAGCAGCGGGTGGGCCAGCAGGTCCAGGCGGGACGGGGCGGCCGGCTCGTAATCGGAGTCCAGCAGCTTCTCCACCAGGGGGCGGGTCAGCGAGCCGCGGTTGACGGCCAGCACCCGGGCGGTCTCTCCGGTGGAGAGCCGGACCAGGGAGCCGGGGGGGAAAATGGAGAGCACGGAGATGAGCAGTTTAACGGCGCCGGCGTTGAAACCGCGCCCTTCCTTCTCTATGAGTTCTTTCACCGCGTCGGGAGGGGCCATGGGGCCGCGCCAGGCGCGCGGGTGCGTCATGGCCTCGTAAGTGTCGGCTATGGCTATCAGCTGGGCCAGCGGGTCGAGTTCCTCGTCCGAGGCGTGGTCCGGGTAGCCGGAGCCGTCGGCGCGCTCGTGCGTCTGCAGTACTATAAGGCGCGCCCGGTCCTTGATCTTGTAGTCGAGGTCGACTATCCGGTCCAGCTTGGCGGCGCCGGCCTCGGCGTGCAGGGCCATCTCTGCGAACTCGTCGTCGCCCAGGCGCGTCTCGCTGTTGTAGAGGGAGGAATACTCGGTCATGCCGATGTCGTGCGCCATAGCGCAGAAGCCCAGCAGGCGCAGCTCGGCCGGCTCCAGCCCGGCCTGTACGCCCATGGCCAGGGCCAGCACCACGGTGTTGGCCGTGTGGCCGCGCAGGTAATCGTCGGCGGTGGAATAGGCGGTGAAGCCGAGCAGGGCCGGGTTGGTCTTCAGGGTTTCCGAGACCAGCCCGCAGGCGGCGGACACGGCCTCGTACTTTTCGCAATAGGGCTGGTCGGCGGCTTTCAGGAAAGCGCCGGCCTGTTCGAGCAGGCGGGAGTAGACTTCGCGGGCGCGGGGCTCATGCTCGTTGAAAGGCACCGCGGGAGCTGAGCCGGCCCGCGGAGACTCCTGGCTGTTCATCAGCCTGGGGCCGGGCTGGCGCCTGCGGGGATCTGTTTTCGGGGCCGCCTGTTCCGGGACGCTTTCCGCCTGTGCCGCGGGCGCGGGGGCCGGCGGCGGCATCGTAGCGGCCGCGGCGGACTGCGGTGCCGGGACCAGAGCGGGGGCCACGGCCTTTTTTTCGGGCGCGGGGCGGCGGGGCTCCTCTTTAAGCTTCCTCAGGTCGGAAAAGCGCATATGTAAAGTATACCCGGGGCGGGTTAAATAAAGGTTACAGAATGATTAAACCGCGGGTCAGAACTTTTTCTCGAAAACGCGGTATTTGCGGTAAACCTTGCCGCCTATGGCCTCTATGACGCCGTTGATCTGCGTATTGTCTTCCAGCGTCCAGGACATCTCGCCGTACACCCATTTCATCTTCTGCCCGGCCTCGAAGCCTTTCTTGATGAGCAGCATCTCCAGCCCGCGGCCCCGGAATTCCTTCTTGACTCCCAGCGTCAGCATGCGGCCTGCGCGCATCTTGAAATGCAGGTTGTAGAGGAACGGCAGGAGGGTGAGCGGGTTCAGGCTGCCGCGCGCGGCCTTCAGCGGGACGTTCAGGTCCGGCAGCAGCAGCACGAAGGCCGCCGGCTTGCCGTCCACGTCGGCGAAATAGAGGTATTCCGGCTTGAGCACCGGCTTCATGGCGGCGGCCATGTCGTTGAACTCGGCGTCGGACATGGGCACGAAGCCCCAGTTCTTTTCCCAGGCGGAGTTGTAGATCTCCTTGACCTCGGCGATGGCACGGTCCAGGCCGTCGGCGGCCACGTGGCGGACCTTGATGTCTTTGCCGCGGGTCAGGCGCTGCACTATCTTCTCGAAGCGCTCGCCGAAGCCGTGCGCCACGTCCACCCGCCAGGCCAGCAGGTCCTTGGCCTTGGCGAAGCCCGCCGCCCCGGCGAGCTCCAGGTAATAGGGGGGCGTGTAGGGCATCATCACCATCGGCGGGCCGTCGAAGCCCTCGGCCAGCATGCCGCAGGTCTCGTTGGTGGAAGGGTTGACCGGGCCCAGGGCGGAATCCATGCCGCGGGCTTTCAGCCAGGCGCAGGCGGCCTTGAGCAGGGCCGCGGCGGCTTCCTTGTCGTCCGAACAGTCGAAGAAGCCGAAGAAGCCGGCCTTGTCGTTGTGGAAATTATTGTGGGCGCTGTTGACGATGGCGGCCACGCGTCCGGCCGGGCGGCCGTTGCGGAAGGCCATGTAGAGGGCGCGCTCGCCGTGGCGCCAGAAGGGATGGCCGGTGTCGAGCAAATGGCGCACGTCCTTCTTCAGCTCGCCCACCCAGTGGGGGTGGCGGCTGAACAGGGCGTAGGGATAGTCTATGAACGCGCCGAGCTCCGCCTCGGGCAGTTCGCGGATAACTAAGGACATAAAAAGATGTTTACTTCGCGAGGACCGGCTTTTTCTTCAGGACTTTCTTGACGCAGGTCTCGAAGATGTCCAGGGCGCGGTCCAGCTGCTCCCGGGTGTGGGTGGCGGTGGCCACCACGCGCAGCATGGCGCGCTTGGGCGGCACGGCCGGGCTGACCACGGGGTTGGTGAACAGGCCGTGGTCGTAGAGCATGCGCCAGAGCATGAAAGTCTTTTCGTTGTCGCCGATGATGACGGGGATGATGGGGGTCTGCGTCTCGCCGGTGTTGAGGCCCATGGCCTTGAAGCGCTTCATCAGGTAGGCGGCGTTGTCCCACAGCTTCTTGATGCGCTGCGGCTCGGCCTCGATGATGTCCAGGGCCTTGGAGATGGCGGCCACGGAGGCCGGCGGCAGGGAGGCCGAGAAGATCATGGAGCGGGAGATATGCTGTATGTAGTGCAGGATATCCGCGTCGCCCACCGCGAAACCGCCCACGGAGGCAAAAGACTTGGAACAGGTGCCCACCACCAGGTCCACGTCCTTGTGGGAGAGGTTGAAATGCTCGCAGGTGCCGCGGCCGTGCTTGCCCAGCACGCCTGTGGCGTGCGCGTCGTCCACCATCAGGCGGGCGCCGTGGCGGCGGCAGACCTTGGAAATTTCGGGGATGGGGGCGATGTCGCCTTCCATCGAGAAGACGCCGTCCACTATGACCAGTTTGCCGTGGCGGGGGCCGATCTCTTTGAGGACTTTTTCCAGATTCTCCGGGTCGTTGTGGCGGAAGCGGCGCAGTTCGCCGTGCGAAAGGCGGCAGCCGTCCAAAATGCTGGCGTGGTTGAGCTTGTCCACGACCGCGAAATCGCCCTTGCCGACCAGGGCGGAGACGACGCCCAGGTTCATCTGGTAGCCGGTGGCGTAAATGAGGGCGGCTTCGCGGCCTTTGAAGGCGGCGAGCTTGCGCTCCAGCTCCGTGTGCAGCACAGTGTTGCCGTTGAGGAAGCGCGAGCCGGCCACGCCGGTTCCGAATTTCTCCACCGCGTCTATGGCGGCCTTCTTCATGCGGGGGTCGTTAGCGAGGCCCAGGTAGTTGTTGGACCCGAACATGATGAACTTTTTCCCCTTAATGGTGATCTCGGGGGCCTGTTCGGACTCCAGTTCCTTGAAATAAGGGTAGATGCCGTTGGCTATTAGCTGCTTAACAATGTGGAAATTGCGGCACTTGTCAAAAATGTCGGTCATATATCTTGATATTTTATCATTATTAAGGGGACGTTGTTGAGTTGTTGAGTTGTTATTTCAGGTTTTGTGGATATTGAGAATATACTGCGCTATTGATGAGGGATTTGCTTTAACAACTCAACAACTCAACAACGTCCCTGCAACTTTTTGGACAGGGCAGTGGTGGAGCGGCCTTTGAGGAGGGGGATCAGGGCGACCCGGCCGGCGAATTCGGCCCCGGCTACCGCGGCGTTGCGGTAGTCGGCGCCTTTGACCAAAATGTCGGGGCGCAGGGCTTTTATGAGGTCGTGAGGGGTGTCTTCGCCGAAAACCACCACCGCGTCCACGGCGGCCAGGGCGGCCAGCACGGTGGCGCGGTCGGCGGCCTTATTGAAAGGCCGGGAGGGTCCTTTGAGGCGCCTTACGGAGGCGTCCGAGTTGAGGCCCAGGAACAGGAAATCTCCCAATGAGCGGGCCTTCTCCAGCGAGTACACATGCCCCGCGTGCAGCAGGTCGAAGCAGCCGTTGGTGAAAACGGCCTTTTTGCCGGCCTTTTTCAGGGCCGCCCTCACGGCGACGGCCCTTTTAACGGACAGGATCTTGCCCGCGGTGCGCATCAGGCGGCCTTTACGGGCTCGGCAGGGGCCAGCAGGCGTTCCATGAAGCCGGTGTCGGTGCTGCCGGCCTTGAACTCCGCGCTCTCTACTATGAGCTGGTGCGCGTCTATGGTTGTCTTCACGCCCTTCACCTTGAATTCGGCCAGCGCGCGGCGCGAGCGCTCTACCGCCATCTCGCGGGTGGGGGCCCAGACTATGAGCTTCGCGAGCATGCTGTCGTAATAGATGGGCAGGTTGTAGCCGGCGTAGACATGGGTGTCGACGCGGATGCCGGGGCCGCCGGGGAGCAGCCACTCTTCTATGCGGCCCACGGAGGGCGCGAAGTTGCGGCTGAAATCCTCGGCGTTGATGCGGTGCTCTATGGAATGGCCGGTGAGCGGTACGGTGTGGCCGCCGGTGTAGGTCAGCTTCTCTCCGGAGGCGGCCAGCAGCTGCTCGCGCACCAGGTCGAAGCCGGTCACGCACTCGGTCACCGGGTGCTCTACCTGCAGGCGGGTGTTGACTTCCATGAAGTAGAATTCGCCGGTCTGGGTGAGCAGGAATTCCACCGTGCCCACGCCGACGTACTTGGCGGCCTCGGCCAGGTCCACGGCCGCCTTCTCGAGCTTCGAGCGCAGCTTCTTGTCCACGGCGGGGCTGGGGGTCTCCTCCACCAGCTTCTGGTGGCGGCGCTGTATAGAGCAGTCGCGCTCGGGGAAAGCTATCACGTTGCCGTGGGTGTCGCGGGCGAACTGCACCTCTATGTGGCGCGGCAGCTCGATGTATTTCTCGAAATAGACCTCGCCGTTGCCGAAGGCGGCCTTGGCCTCGCTGGAGGCCATGTTCATCTCGTTGGCCAGCTGGGCGGCCTCGCGCACTATGCGTATGCCCTTGCCGCCGCCGCCGGCGGCAGCTTTAATCATTATGGGAAAGCCGATCTTGGCCGCCGCGGCGGCCGCTTCTTTGACGGAGACGCAGTCCTTGGTGCCGGGCGTCACGGGCACGCCGGCCTTTACCGCCATCTTGCGGGCCTCGGCCTTGTGGCCGAGCTGCTGTATAGACTTGGGCGACGGGCCTATGAAGGCGATGCCGTTGTCGCGGCAGGCGGCGGAGAAATCGGCGTTCTCGGAGAGGAAGCCGTAGCCGGGGTGGATGGCGTCCGCGCCGGTGACCTTGGCGGCGGCGATGATGGCCGGGATGACCAGGTAGCTTTCCTTGGCCATGGCCGGGCCTATGCAGACGGCCTCGTCGGCCAGGCGCACGTGCAGCGACGACCGGTCGGCCTCGGAATAGACGGCCACTGAAGGCACATTGAGCTCGCGCAGCGTGCGGATGACGCGCACCGCGATTTCGCCGCGGTTGGCGATCAGAACTTTTTTAAACATGGGTCCTCCAATATATCTGCGGCACCGGCCCGCGCTACTTTTTTGGCGGCGCGCCCGGGGGCGGCGGCGCCGGCGGGGCTTTCTCCACCTTGGCTTTGCTGGTCCAGAGGTTGATCAGGAAAATGAAGATATCCCGGGTCTCGGCCTTGCGCGTGGAGGGATTGTAGGTTTCCTCGCGCAGGAAGACGCGGTATTCGGGCCCGGCCACGTGCACGGCCAGCCAGGCGTCCTTGGGCAGGAACTTGGCGTTCCTGCCGGCCCGGGCCTTCAGGGCCTCGAACTGCTGGCGGCGGGCTTCGCCTATTGGCGGCATGCCCTGCTGGAAGCGGGATTTCTGGGCGAAGGCTATAGCCTCGGGGCCGGCGGAGCCGCTCATGTAATTCAGCCGTTTCCTGGTGTCGTCCTTCTCCGGGTTCTGCAGGCAGAGGCTGGAGGCCGTCATGACCTCGTTGAGCGCCTTCTCGTATTCCTTCAGGTAGATGTAGGAGTCCGCGCGGTTCATGTGCAGGGGGCAGAGCTGCTCCGCGGTCAGGCCGGGCCATTTTAAAAGCTTGTCGTATTCCTGCAGGGCCACGCGGTCGCGCTGCAGGTAGCGCAGGCAGTCGGCGTAGTGCGAGTGGTACTGGAACAGGTTCTCGCTGACGTAGCCGCGGGGGTAGATCTCCGCGGTGTCTATGGTGCGCTTGCAGGATTCAGCGGCCTTCTCATGCAGGCCCATCAGGAACTCGGTAGCGCAGAGATAGGCGGAGGAGCGCGGGTCCACCGGGTCCGTCAGGTAGAGCTTCTGGGCCAGGAACAGCGCCTGGGGGATGTCCTGGCGCCGCATGGCGTCGTCGATGGGGGCGAACAGGACCCAGATATAGGGGCGGGCCCAGCGGTTGTGCTCGCGCACGAAGGAGATATAGTCCGGCTTCCACTCGCCGCCCGCCTCGCGCAGCTGGTAGCGGATCATCGCGGCGTCGGCTGTCATGGTGAACACCTGCACGTCCTTGAATTCCCAGGCCGGGGCCTTGGCGTAGTAGTCCGTGCTGTTCTTGAGGTACTCCTCCAGGGAGCAGGCGGCCTTTGAGTTGGAGGACAGCAGGTCGTAGGCCTTCTCGAACTTTCCCTCGGAGATGGCCGTCAGGTAGGACTTGGCGGTCATGGTCAGGCGCAGCTTAGGCAGCGAAGGCGCCGCTATCATATAAAGTATCGCCAGCAGCACGCCGGCCAGCAGCACTGTCAGCACGGGGCCGGCCAGCCTTCTTATCAGGCCCAGGCGCAGCGGGTGGGGCAGCGCGGTCTGCTGCGGCAGGCGCGCCGAGTCCGGGCTCATGGCGCTGGTGACCTTTTCGGGCGGCAGCGGGGCCGGCTTAGCCTGCGGCGGTTTGGCGGGCGCAGGGGCGGGTGCCGCGGCGGGCTGGGGCGGCGGCGGCACGGCTTTGCTCCTGAAGGAGGTGGCCCGCTCCGAGACGGTGTCCTGGATGGACTCCATCTCTATCTTGAAGGGATGCTTTTGCTCCGGCATGGGCTGCTCGGCCGGACGGCCGGGCGGCGGGGGCGGCGGCGCCTCCTGCCGGGGCGGCGGCTGCAGCGCCAGCACCGCGCCGCACTGGTCGCAGTAGTTCTTCTCTACCTTGTTGGCAAAGCCGCATTCCCCGCAGATCTTGTCCAGCGGGGTATTGCATTTCAGGCAAGTGTCGCCCAGCATGTTCGGCAGGTAGCCGCACTTGGGACACTTGATGACCGAAGGCTTTGCCGGCATCGTTTACCTGGGCTCGAAGAAGAAGAGGGGCTGGCCGTATTCCACCGGCTTTCCGTCCTCGATGGAGATGATCTTGAGCAGGCCGTTGGAGGGAGCCGTGACGCTCTTGAAATCCTTGCCCACTTCCACCACGCCGAGCTCCTGGCCGCTCTTCACGGAGGAGCCTTCTTTCAGGTGGTTGGTCTTGCCCGGACGGGCGAAGCGGAAAATGCCGATGGACGGCGAGAGCACCGGCTCCATCGACGAGGCGATGGCGGCGCTGTGCTCGGGGCTGTTGTTGAGCTTCAGGCTGATCTTGTCGTCGCCGTTCCTCCAGGTTATTTCCTCGAGGTCCGTGCTTTCCATCCACTTGGTGAGTTTTGTCAGCGTTTTGACGTCCATGTTACCTCCGTAAATTTTAAAGACCGGCTTCCGACGGGTCGAAGGCCTGCGGCAGCAGCTTGCCGGCCTTGGTAAAGGTCACTTTCTGCTTCTTCGCCATCGGGAACCAGTCGACGTAGATTATCTCCGCGTCCTTGGGGGCGAACTCGATGATGACCTGGCGGCAGGCGCCGCAGGGCTTGGCGCTCTTGGCGGCCACCGACAGGGCCCGGATCTTCTTTTCGCCGTGGCTGACGGCCTTGAAGATGGCCACGCGCTCGGCGCAGATGGCCAGGCCGAAGCTGGCGTTCTCCACGTTGCAGCCGGTGTAGATGCGGCCGGACTCCGCCAGCACCGCCGCCCCGACCGGGTAGCGCGAGTACGGGCAATAGGCGTTCTTCTGCGCGTTCTTGGCGGCCTCTATCAGCTCGGCGCGCCAGGCGTGGGTGTTGCTCTTCTTCGCGGTTTTTTTTGCCATTTTTATCCCAGTATCAGCTTCAGTTTTTTGTAGGTCGCGGCCGGGAAGTTTTCCTTGTGCGTCAGCAGCGAGCCCTTTATGAATTCCGGGCAGTGGTTGCGGCAGCCGGCCGCGGCCACCAGCGGTATGATCTTCACCAGCAGGCGGCGGATATTGTGGATGTTCTTGGTCATGGTCTCGGAGACCTGGTGCTGGTCCACTTCCTCGCCTTCCTTCCAGCAGTCATAGTCGGTGACCAGGCTGACGGGGGCGTAGTGGAAGCCGGCCTCGCGGGCGAGCTTGGCCTCGGTGGCCATGGTCATGCCGATGATGGAGTAGCCCATCTTGCGGTGGAAATTGGACTCGGCCTTGGTGGAGAAGCCTGGGCCTTCCATGCAGCAGTAAGTGCCGCCCTTATGGGCCTTGATGCCCAGCTTCACGGCCTCTTTGTACATCATGTCGGAGACGGCCATGCAGAAGGGCTCGGCCATGGGGACGTGGCCCACTATGCCGTTGCCGAAGAAGGTGGAGGGGCGGCCCTTGGTCTGGTCCACGAACTGGTCGGGGAAGACGAAGTGGGTGGGGGGCAGCTCTTCGCGCAGGGAGCCCACGGCGCTGGCCGAGATGATGGTTTTTACGCCTATGGACTTGAGGGCCCACATGTTGGCGCGCTGGTTGATCTCGCCGGGGAGCATGGCGTGCTTGCGGCCGTGGCGGGGGAGGAAGGCGACTTTTATGCCGGCCAGGGTGCCGAGTATTATCTTGTCCGAGGGGTCGCCGAAGGGGGTTTTTACCTTTATTTCCTTCAAAATCTTGAGTTCTTCCATAGCGTAGAGGCCGGTGCCGCCTATTACGCCTATTTCCGCCAGTACTTTATTAGCCATTATCCGCTCCTTGCCTTATTTAAATGAAATCGTCCTATGACCGGAGCCCTGAAAGGTGCATCCCGCCATTAATAAGTATTTTATAATAATTGAAACCGAAAAAGGCGCGAAATCTCGCTTTGGCGCCCTCCCGCGGCTCACGCTCCGGAGGGCCTGCCTTTTTGGGCCGCGGCGTAGTTGGTCTCGGTCCGGTAATACTCGTAGGTGCTCCTGGCCACCCTGGCTATGAAATTCTTGGCGCTGGCGTAGTCCGGCACCTCGCCGGTCAGCACGGCTATGACATAGTCGCCGCGCGGCGAGAAGACTATGCCCACGTCGTGGCAGGAGCGGCGCAGCAGGCCGGTCTTGTGGCCCAGCTCCCAGCCGGGCGGCAGGGCTTTGCGCAGGCGGGTGCGGCTTTTATTGTTGTGCTTGAGCACGTCCAGCATGTATTCGCTGGAGGCCGCGTCCACTATCTCGCCCAGGTAAATGCGCTCCAGCAGGCCGGCCATCTCGCGCGGCGTGGTGTAGTTTTCCCGCTCCACCCGGCCGGAGGCCAGGCTCATTCCCTCCTGGAAGATGCCGGTATGCACCAGCCCCAGCTCCCCGAAGGCCCGCTGCAGGTAATCTATGCCCGCGTTGGCGATGAGCATTTTGGTCGCGGTGTTGTCGCTCTCCGTTATCATCTTGAAAAGGATCTCCGTCACGCTCAGCGTGGTGCCCTCCCGCGCCCACTTCAGCGACCCGGAGCCGCCGGCCCTGTCGCGGCGGGTGAGCTTCATGCGCGTCTCGAGCGAAAGTTCCCCGCTCTTTATCTTGCTGAGTATGGAGACCATGATGGGCACTTTTATAAGGCTGGCCGAGGGGAACAGCCGGTCGGGGTTATGCTGCCAGACCCTGCCGGAGTTGAGATCTTTGAGGTAGATGCCCACGTGGCCGCGGTAGCCCGAAGCGAGCTTGTCGAGGGAGGCCGTCATGTTATCCCATTCCACGTCCCGGATGGGGTTGGGAACGGAGGCTCTCTGTAAGGCGGGCGGGTCGGGTTGGTTCAGGCCGCTCAGCGCGCGGAGGCCGCCCTGGTAGGCGAAATAGCCGGCTACCGGGAGCAGGGCCAGGGCCGCCCAGGCCAGGCATTCGGCCGCCTTGGGGCCGGGCGCCTCCCAGGGGGGCGGGCAGGAGGGCCGCGCTGGCGTTGAAGCCGCGTCGGTGTTTTTCGTCTTGTTGCCGGTGGTTTTCACAGGTCCTCCTCTGCCTTTATAGTATAGGGGGGACTCGTGCCGAAAATGTTACGGTTTATTCAGGAAATATTCAAATCTTCCGGACCCTGCGCGGATAAGTGCGTGGCCGCCGCTCCTATTTGATATTGACCCGCTTTCGAAATTGCTATACAGTCTTTACTGAAGGGGTAGGGAAAATCTTTGCCATATGCGGATTCGCGTCCGCCGGCTGAAAAAGCCGGCGCCGGAGCCGTTATTTCCGCGTGGAGGGGTTATGACAGTCAAGATGAGGCCGTCGGTGGAGGAAGCCTACAGGCGCTTCCTGCCCAGCGAACTGATAGACATGATGGGCGAAAGCCGGATAGAGGACATAGTCCCCGGCGGGCATGTGGAGAAACGGATGACCATCATGTTCTGCGACATCCGGGATTTCACCGGGCATACGGACCGCATGTCCTCGGGCGAGTGCATGCGCTTCGTGAACTCGTTCATGGGCGCCATGGAGCCGGTCATCCACAAGGGCGGCGGGGTGGTGGATAAATTCATCGGCGACGCGGTGATGGCCGTGTTCCCGGGTCCGGCCGAGGACGGCGTCAGGACGGCCGTGGCGATGATGGATGCCCTGAACGGCATCAACCGCTCGCGCGGCGCTGACGAAAAGCACTTTATCCGGGCCGGAGTGGGGCTGAACACCGGGATGGCCCTGATCGGAGCGGTGGGGGACCTTGACCGCATGGAGCCGACGGTGGTCAGCAGCGCGGTCAACCTGGCCTCCAGGCTGGAGGGGCTCACCAAGACCTACGGCGTGAGCATCATTATCAGCGAAGACACGCGCAACGCCATGCAGGCGCCCAATGCGAGGATCAGGTTCCTCGACCGCGTCAGGGTGAAGGGCAAAACCCAGCCGCAGTCCATCTACGAGGTCTTTGAGGGCGATCCCCCGCAGGAAGCCGCCGGCAAAGAACTGACAAAGGGAAAGTTCGAAGAGGCGGCCGCTTACTACCATCTCAAGGAGGTCGGCCGCGCCAGGCGCCTCTTCGCCGACTGCCTCGCGACGGTTCCCGGCGACAAGGCCGCCGCGTTCTACCTTGAGCGCTGCAGGCTATTTGAAACTACAGGCCGGCACGAAGGGACCGGGGAACTGGCCGGTACGCTGGCCTGGAACGAGGATTTCGAGGTCGGGATAAAAACTATAGACCTGCAGCACCGGAAGCTCTTCGACAAGATGAACGAGGTGGCGCCGCTCATCGGCTGCGCGGAACACGGCTGTCTGGGAGAACTATGCAAATTCCTGGCCGACTATGCCGTGTTTCACTTCAGCTACGAGGAGAAGCTGATGCGCGTGAGCGGCTACCCGTTCATCAATGACCACATAGCCGAGCATCGCCGCTTCAGCGCGGTCCTGGAGAGCTTTGTCGGGGAGATCGGCGCGGGGGCCGGCGAGAGGCAATTCCTTGTCTTCAAGGTGCATACCTTCCTGCTGGATTGGTTCGCCCTGCACTCTACCGGGATGGATCGCCACCTGGGGGTCTACCTGCGGGACCCGGAACGCGCGAAGCCGCCAGCGTAGGGGTTGCCGCAGGTCATTCCGCCCACCGGGCGGAAGTTGTAGAATCGGTTGATGGACAGGCTGATAATAGTTTCCTGCCTCTGGGCTTTTTCCTTCGGCATAAACAAGGCCTGGGTGGCCGGCGCCGACCCGGTGCTGGTCAGTTTCATCCGGCTGGCGCTGGCGCTGCTGGCGCTGCTGCCCTGGCTGCGCTGGCCGCGCGCCGGGCGCGCCGCGGTGCCCGCGCTGCTGGGGATAGGCGCGGTCCAGTTCGGGCTGATGTACGTGGCGCTGAACTACTGCTTCATAGTCCTGCAGGCCTACCAGGTGGCCCTGTTCACGGTATTCACGCCGCTTTACGTGGCGGCAATGCACTCGCTGCGCCGCGGCCGGGCCCCGCTGGGGCTTTTTGCAGCGGCCGCCGCCGCGCTGGCAGGCGCAGCGCTGGTAGAGCGCTGGCAGGTGGACCGGCGCACGTTCTGGGCCGCCTTCGGCGTGATGCAGGTTTCGAACCTCGCCTTCGCCTGGGGGCAGGTGGCCTACCGGGACTGGCGCCGGCGCAATCCCGGCGAGAACGACCTGGCGGTCTTCGGCTGGCTTTACCTCGGCGGCGCGCTGGTGGCGCTGGCCTGGGCGGCCTTCGGCTCGGACTGGGGAGAGCTCGCGTCCTACCCGGCGCAGCGCTGGGCCGCGCTCGTCTATCTGGGCCTCGTGGCTTCCGGCGCGGGTTTCTACCTCTGGAACACTGGCGCCCTGCGCGCCCGGCCCGGCGTGCTGGCGGTGATGAACAACCTCAAGAGCCCGCTGGCCGTGCTGGTTTCCGTTATCTTCTGGGGCGCCTATGCCGCCATGTCCCCGCGCGACTGGCTCTTCCTCGCCGCCGGCTCCGCGCTGATCATAGGCGCCGCCGCCTCCGCAAGCCGGACCTCCGAAGAATAGCCGCGGTCGGAATAAAGAAGAAGGCCGCGCTTTGGGCGCGGCCTTCTTCTTTTGCTGCGGTTTCGCCTAGTTCTCGAAGCCGGGGTACATGGGGAAGCCGGCGCAGAGCTGCTTGACCTGCTCCTTGATGCCCTTGAGCGCTTTGTCGTCGGAGGCGTGCGTGATGGCCTCGTCGAACAAACCGGCGATGACGGCGATCTGCTTCTCCTTCATGCCGCGCGTCGTGACGGCCGGGGTGCCCAGGCGCACGCCGCTGGTGATCATCGGCTTCTGCGGGTCGTAGGGGATGGTGTTCTTGTTCACCGTGATCCCGGCCTTGTCCAGCGCCTTCTCGGCGTCGAGGCCGGTGATGTTCTTGGCGCGCAGGTCCACGCTCAGCAGGTGGCAGTCGGTGCCGCCGCTGACGATGCGGTAGCCGCGGCCCTGCAGCTCGCGGGAGAGCTTGCGGGCGTTCTTCAAGACCTGCGTCTGGTACTCCTTGAACTTCGGGGAGAGCGCTTCCTTGAAGCAGATGGCCTTGCCGGCGATGGCGTGCATCAGCGGGCCGCCCTGGTTGCCGGGGAAGTTGGTGCGGTCCACGGCCCTGGCGTAGGGGGCTTTGCACATTACCAGGCCGCCGCGCGGGCCGCGCAGGGTCTTGTGGGTGGTGGTGGTCATGATGTCGGCGTATTCCGCCGGCGACGGGTAAATGCCCGCGGCGATGAGGCCGGCGTAGTGGGCGATGTCGGTGACCAGGAAGCATTTCCAGGCGTCGGCCGCGCGCTTGATGCGGGCCCAGTCCCATTTGCGGGAGTAGTTGGAGGCGCCCGCCATGATGAGCTTGGGGCGGAACTTCTCTATGTCCTTCTCCATCTTCTCGTAGTCGATGAGCTCGGTCTCCTGGCTGACGTCGATGGTGACGATCTTGAAGTAGAGGCCGGAGAAGTTGAGCGGGTGGCCGTGGGAGAGGTGGCCGCCGTGGGAGAGGTTGAGGCCCATCACGGTGTCGCCGGGCTTTATCAGGGAGAGATAGGCGGCTATGTTGGCCTGGGTGCCGGAGTGGGGCTGGACGTTGGCGTGATCGACGCCGAAGAGCTTCTTGGCGCGGTCGATGGCCAGCTTCTCTACTACGTCGACGTGTTCGCAGCCGCCGTAATAGCGCTTGCCCGGGTAGCCCTCGGCGTACTTGTTGGTGAGGACGGAACCGAGCGCTTCGAGGACGGGGCGGGAGGTGTAGTTCTCGGAGGCGATGAGCTCCAGGTTGTTCTGCTGGCGCAGCACTTCGCCCTTTATGGCCTGGTAGAGAGAGGGATCGTTCTTTTTAATCTCGTCGTACATTTGTTTCTCCTTGTGGCGGCGGGGCCGCTATCCTTATTTTACTTTTTTTCAGCTTTCCCAGCGCGGCCTTGACCGCCGCCTTGATGAGCTTGAAGACCTCGAAGTAAAAAAAATCGTCGCGGCCGTAGGGGTCCGCTATGTCGTCGTGCCCGAAGCCCGCGTACTCCACCAGCGTCAGCGTTTTTTTTGCCGCCCGGGGGTAGCGCGCTATGATGTCGGCCTTGTGGGCGGCGGTCATGGCCAGCACCAGGTCGTGGCTCTTTATGAGCTTGCCGGTCAGCGGGACCGGCACGTGCTTAAAATCTTTTATCCCTTCTTTGGCCAGCAGGTCGGCCACGGCTTTTGGTTGGCGAATGTCCGGGGAGGCTTCCAGGCCTGCCGAGAAAAAATTTATCTTAAGCTTTTCGTCGGAGGCAAGCTTGGCGGCGTAATAATGGGCCAGCACCGAGCGGCAGGTGTTGCCGGTGCAGACGAAGAGCACTTTTTTCACGGCAGGTCCCCGCCGGGCTCGGGGCCTTCCGGCTCTTCTTCTACGGAGTCGGACGGGCGCAGCAGTACCACCACTTCGCCTTTGACCTCTCCGGCGGCTTCCACTTTGGCTATGGTCTCGTCTATCAGCGCGCCGGTCCACTCCTCGTAGATCTTGCTGATCTCGCGGGCGACTATGGCGGTCAGGCCGGGGCCGAACTCTTCGCGCGCGAGCGCGAGGAATTTCTTCAGCCGGTAGGGGGATTCAAAAAGGATGACGGTCTTCTTCAGCTCGAAGGCGGCTTTAAGGGCTTTGACTATCTTGCCGCGCGAGCGGGGCAGGAAGCCGAGGAAAACGAAGGAATCGCAAGGCAGGCCGGAGCCGGCGGCCGCGGCTATCACGGCGGACGGGCCCGGCAGCGCCGTGACCTTGGTGCCGGTAGAGCGCGCGAGCGCCACCAGCTTGCGGCCCGGGTCGGAGATGCACGGCGAGCCGCCGTCGGTGACCAGCGCGGCGCTTTTGCCGCTGCGCAGCCAGGCCATGGCGCCGGCCACGGATTTCTCGTCATGCTCGTTGTAGCGGAATAGTTTTTTCTGCAGGCCGAAATGGTTGAGCAGGTTGACGGTGCGGCGGGTGTCCTCGCAGAACACGGCGTCGACCTCTTTGAGCGCCTCCAGCGCGCGCAAAGTGATGTCCTTTAAGTTGCCTATCGGGGTGGGGACGATGAAAAGCATTACTTCGCGAACTCGGGCCAGCCGTCCTTCTCGAGCTTCAGGAAGGCGGTCACCACCTGCGGGTCGAACTGCTTGCCCGAGCCCTTGACCAGTTGGTCCTCGGCTATCGCGACGGAGAGGGCCTTGCGGTACGGGCGGTCGCTGCGCATGGCGTCCCACGCGTCTATGGTGGCCACTATGCGCGCGCCCAGCGGGATCTCCTCGCCTTTGAGGCCTTCGGGGTAGCCCATGCCGTTGAACCATTCCTGGTGGTACAGCACCATCTGCGAGACCGGGCCGAGGAAATGGATGGGGGAGAGGATCTGGTAGCCGATGGCCGGGTGCTTCTTGATCTCGTCGTACTCCTCGGTGGTGAGCTTGCCCGGCTTGGAGAGGATAGCCCCGTCTATGCCGATCTTGCCGATATCGTGCAGGAGCGCCGCGTACTCGACGTAGCGCAGCATCTGCGCCGGCATGTGCAGCTCTTCGGCGAGGCGGCGGGCCTTCTGCCGCGCGCGGCCGGCGTGGTCGCCGGTGTAGGAGTCCTTGGCGTCTATCACGCGCGCGAGCGTCTGCACCATCTCCAGGTAGAAGTTCTCGAGGCTCTCGTAAAGCTTTATGTTCTCCAGCGTTATGGCGGTCTCGCCGGCCAGCAGCGTCAGGAACTTCAGGTCGTAGTCGGTGAAGGATTCTTTCTCGCGGGAGAGGTGGAGGTTGAGCACGCCGAAGGGCTTTTCTTTGAGCTTCAGCGGGATGGCGATGAACGGGTCCTTCTGCTCTTCCTTGCCGATGAAATCCTTGTACTGGTTGTTCTGCGCCGGATCGGTGACGAAGATGGTCTCGCCGGTCTGGAACGCGCGGCCGGCGATGCCCAGGCCGGGCTTGATGCGGGTGCTCTCTATTACCTCTTTGGAAATGTTCCTGGAGGCGCAGATGCGCAGCTCGTCGGCCTGGACGTCGTGGATCATCAGCGAGCCGCGCGGGGAGCTGATCAGGTCGCAGGCGGATTCCACCACGGTCTGGTAGAACTCCTCCTTCTTGATCTGGCCGGCGTTGACTATTCCTATCTCGTGGATGGTCAGCAGGCTCGTCAGCAGCTCGTCGAACTTGCTCCAGGTGGTCTTAAGCGAGGCCTCGCTGCCGCTGTCCTCCGAGGAGGGCTTGTCCAGCTTAAGGTTATAGATCTTGCTCAGCAGGGCGCCGATGAGGAAAAGGAGAATGACTATCACCAGCGAGAGCAGGTATATCATTATAAAGAGAATAGCAAAGCGGGGCGGGGGAAGGCAACGGAAGGCGGGCGGGCGTTATTGTGCGATGAATATATAAAGTTTATAATAAGTTTAATGAAAAGACCCCTTAAGGTGCTTGTCTGCGGGGCGGCCGGCCGCATGGGCCGCGCCGTGCGGGCTGAAATAGAGGCCGATCCGGCTTTCGCCTACGCCGGCGGGGTGGAGCACGAGGCCGGGGCGTCCGCCGAGGGCCCCGGGGCCTTCGCCGGGCTGCTTGCCGCCGCGGACGCGGTGGTGGATTTCTCGGCGCCCGCGGCCGCCTGCGGCTACGCCGCCGCCTGCGCCAAGGCCCGGGTGCCTTTCGTGACCGGCACCACGGGGTTCTCCAAACCCCAGCTGGCCGCGCTGCGCGCCGCCGGCCGTAAAACGCCGGTCTTCTTCTCGCCCAATATGAGCCCCGCGGTCAACCTGACCTTTGCACTGGCGGCGCTGGCGGCGGCCCGGCTGAAAAATTTCGATATCCATATCCATGAGGCGCACCATACCGCCAAGAAGGACGCGCCGTCCGGCACCGCGCTGCGCTACGCCGAGCGGATAGCCGCCGCGCGCGGCGGGGCCCTGCCGCCCATCAGCAGCGTCCGCGCCGGCGACATAGTGGGCGACCACACGGTGCTCTACGCCGGGCCGCACGAGCGGGTGGAACTACGCCACATGGCGCATTCCCGCGCGGTGTTCGCGGCCGGAGCGCTGAAGGCCGCCGCCTGGCTGGCGGGCAAAAAGCCCGGCTTCTACGATTACGCCGACCTGCTGGACCTTAAGGGCTTTTAGGCCCGCAACGGAGACTTTATGAGCAAAGTTGAACTTCTGAACTGGTTCTTATTCGCGCTGGCCGTACTGGCCGGCGTGATAGTGTATATGGCCTACGGCAAGAGCTCGGCTATCATCCAGCCGGCCCGCAAGGGCGTATTGGCCTTCACGCCCGACAACTACAAGCTGGCGCATGAGGCGGTGGAGTTCGCCACCGCCGACGGCGTGCGGCTGAAGGGCTGGTTCATCCCGGCGCCCGGCGGCGAGAGCGGCCGCACCATAATTTTCTGCCACGGCTGGGGCTCCAACCGCGGCGAGGCGCTGCGCGACACCTGGTTCCTGGCCGAGCAGGGCTTCAACCTGCTCTACTTCGATTTCCGCGCCTCCGGCGAGAGCAAGGGCAATGTGTCCAGCGTGGGCTACCTGGAAACGCGCGACTTCGACGCGGCCTACGAGTTCCTGAAGACTAACCGCCCGCAGGCCGCCGAGGCGGTAGGCGTGTACGGCGTCTCCATGGGCGGCGCGGTGGCGGTCTACTCAGCCGCGAAATACCCGGAGCTGGCCTGCGTGCTCGCCGAGAGCACCTTCCTTTCGTATAAGCAGGTGGTGGCCAACTGGAGCTGGCGCCGCCTCAAGACGCCGTTTTTTCCGCTGGTCTGGCTCACGCTGTTCTTCGTGCGCCGCAAGCTGAAGGCGGACCCGGAACCCTACAGCCCGCTCTACAACGCCCCCAGGGTGAAGGTCCCGGCGCTGTTCATCGACGGCGATAACGACGACCTGGTGCCGGTGCCGGACGCCGAGCGGCTCTTCGGGCTCTGCGGCTCGGAGCGCAAGCAGATGTGGGTGGTGGCCGGCGCCTCGCACGCTAAGTGCGCCGAGGTGGGCGGCGAGGTGTACAAGAGCAAGATGTCGGCGTTCTTCGGCGAGTTCCTGACGGAGCCGGAGCCGCCCAAAATGGATCCTCCGCCGGTGGCGGCGAAGGCCTGAAAACCGCCTTTTTGGAATTTCGGAAAATAGCTGTTGCATTCTCCGTCGGCATAATGTAGTATTTTCCTATCGCCCCCGACGGGTGCGAAAAATGCCCCGACGAGAACAGTGGGGGGAAGTTAACGGAGGAAAGTAAAAATGGCTGAAATGATACAGAAAGTTGGTCTGAAGCGTGAGAAGGGTTACCTTTACTTCATCGACAAGAAAGGCGACATCTCCTGCGCGCTGATGGCTCGCGGCAAAAAGAAGGGCGGCAAAGCCAAGGTCGCCGTGAAGGTCGGCCTGAAGAAAGACAAGGGCTACCTGTACTTCATCGATAAGAAGGGCAACATCTCCCGCGCCATCATGAAGAATTCCGGCAAGAAAAAGAAGTAATCCTTCTTTCTCTTGACGAACCGCCCGGCCTCAAAACCGGGCGGTTTTTTTATGCCCTGCGCGTCGTGCGCCGGCCGGGCGGGGAGGGCCCCGTGCTCCTGGGCAGAGGGAAACCGTTGCGCGGTTTCCCCCCACCTTGGGAATTTAAGGTGGGGCCCCCCTTCCCCAAAGTCGCACGGAACCCTCCCCGCCCGGCCGTCGCGGAGAGAACGCCGTCTTGGGTATAAAGTTTTATAGTAGAATTAAGATATGAAGAGCCTGATTTTGCTGCTTTTATGCGCTGTGCCCGTTTCGGCGGAGTGGGGGAGGGGCGAGGGGGCCGCGGCGGGGGCGCTGGCGGACTCGCGGGCCGAGGTGCAGATAATCGGCGGAGCGCCGCTGCTGGAGCTGCTCGCGGCGCGGGACAAGTCAGCGCTGCCGCTGACGATAGGCGGCGTGAACTTTTTGGCCACGGTGGTTTTCGACGCTGAGTGGGAGACCTGGTTCTCGCTGAAGCCCATAGGCGCGCCGCTGGCCGCCGGGGCCTGGAAAGAGACCGCGCTGGCCGCCGGCGCCGTCTATAAGCACAAGGGGCTCACGCTCAAGCTGAAGGCAGCGGAAGGAGTGGTCTCTATAGAAAGCTCTACCGGCGAGAAACTGCAGGTCGCCGTCAATTCCCTTTTTGACCTCGCTTACGAAAAATCGCAGAAGGTCACCTTCGGCGGGATCGTCACCTACGCCGTGTTCCGCAACCTGGAGCCCCTGGCCGAAAGCGAGGGTACCGTCGCCCTGCGCGTCGGCTCCGACGGCCTTTATTATTATTCCCTCACCCCGGACTCGCTGATAGAGGCCGCGCCCCGCTGGCTGCTGGCCGTCAACGGCGTGCTTTACGGCCTGCGCGTGGACGCGGCGTCGCTGCTCTTCGTCTCCAAACAGATAGAAATGGCCAAGCCGGCCTTCACACAGGAGCGCGCCCGCCGCTGAGGCCCGCGCAAAAGTGAGGGCGGCCCTCCTCGCGGAGGGCCGCCCTTTTTTACTGCGGAAGAACTGAGGCTTAAACTTTCTTACCCTTCTCTTCCAGCCTGGCCTTCAGCTTCTCGGTGCGGGTCTTGCAGCCCTCCGAGAGCTTGTCGGCGTTCTTTATCAGGCAGTCGCGCACACGGCCCTCGCCGGGTTTGACCTCGCCGCACAGCTTCTGTACGTCGGCCGCGCAGACCTTATTGCCCTTGTTCTTTTTAGCCTTGGCGTTCTTGCCGCCCAGGCCCCCGCGCATCTTGAAGCCGTTCCTGAAGCCGGCCCCGAAGCCCTGGCCGTACTCGCGCATGCAGGTATTGCCGCCGCGGTTGCCGCGGCGCGCGAACTTGCCGCCGCGCTTGCCCTTCTTCTCGGCCGCGAGCGTCCGGCGCTCGACGCAGGCCTTGGACAGTTCCTTCTCGTGCTCCTTGAGGCAGGCCGCTACCCGGCCCTCGCCCGGCTTCACGTCCTTGCAGAACTTGGCCGCGTCTTCCGCGCAGGGCCCTTTGCCCTTCTCGGCCGCCGCGGGCAGGCTCAGCGCCAGGCCCAGGCCCCCGAGTGTTAAAGCAACCAGTATGTAGTTTTTCATAACCATGCTCCTTTCTTCCGCTCACTGGTACAACGGCCGGCCCCGGCATTTTATTGCATGGCTCTAGAGCGATGGGGTGCCGAGGCATGGCCCGCCGCCCTAATGATAGGCGGTCCGCTCCGGACCTTGGCCCTGCGCCCTAAAATCGCTCGCGACGGGCCATGCCTCGGCGCGCGGACATATCTTATTAGGAAGGGAGTGAATGCGTCAGGGGATGTCGACGAAGACGGCGCCGTTCTCTAGTTTGACGGGCCAGGTTTTCAGGCTGCGGGTCTTGTGGGCCGGGTCGGCCGGGTCGGCGTGCTTGCTGTCCGGGGCTTTGGGGGCCGGGCCGCTGAGGGCCTCGCCGCTGCGGATGTCGAACTGGGCGTAATGCAGCGGGCAGGTGAGGATCCAGCCGGTCAGCGCGCCGCGCTCCAGCCGCGCGTTGGCGTGGCCGCAGGCGCGCTCCACCGCGTAGAAGGTCCCGCCGTAGTTGCAGACCACCACCTCGCGGCCGCCCAGCGCGGCGGCCTTCATGCCGCCCGGCGCTATTTCTTTTTCTTCGAAAGCTTTAATGAGCATCGGTAAGGTCCAGCTTGTTCTCGGGGATCTGCTTGAGCTTGTCCGGGTCCGTCACGTCCTTGTGGACGAAGAGGCCGCACCAGCAGCGCTTCATCGCGTCGTAATGCCTGCGGTGGAAAGGGATGCACGGGCAGACAATGCGCATGTTCTCCGCCCGGTCCTTCGTGCGCGCCTGGCAGGGGCAGTAGGGGATACCGGTCTCGGCTTCCAGCGCCGCCTCCTGCTCCAGCAGGAAGTCGGCATCCTCCTCGACGGGCGTGAACTTGTAGCCGAGCTTGTCTACGAGCGGCGCAAAGAGGAAGCGCAGAGCGGCCTTGCGGGCCTCCGGGTTCACTTCTTCTCCAGCTGCTTGCCGAACTCGTCCGGGTCGTAGCCCTGCACGCAGGCGCCGCCGATGCGCGTGAAGGGGAAGGAGCCGGTGCAGCCGTCCTTCTTTATCTCGGCCATGATCTTTTCCTGACGGGCGTCGTCCTGCTTGTCGTAGTCTATCGCCTCGTAGGGGATCTTCAGGTCGTCGAAGTATTTTTTTGTTTTCTTGCACCACAGACAGGTGCTCAGCGCGTAAATGACAACTTTTTTCATGGCAGCCTCACCAGTACTTTACCGTTTTCTATCCGTACCGCGTAACTCTTCAGGCCCAGCTCCGGCGCGTCGAGAAAGCGCCCGCTCCTGACGTCGAAGCGCCAATCGTGGCAGGGGCACTGCAGCGTCCAGCCGTCGAGCCGCCCGGAGGTCAGCGGGCAGCCCATGTGCGGGCAGCGGTTCTCCAGCGCAAAGACCTCGCCGTCGCGCCTCACCAGCAGCACCGGGAGGCCCGACGGGAAAACCGCGAAGGGCCTCTCCTGGGGCAGCTTTTCCAATTCGGCGACGGCCGTTTCTTGCGTCATTTTTTCATTATATAAAAACTTGCCGGAAAGGCCGGAGAAAATATTTTCTGAAAACCGCAAGAAAAGTGTTGCATTACCTACGGACAATATATAGAATCAAATCACAGCGCAAGTTGGCGCAAGGAGAAAAAGAACAATGCCTAAAGCTAAAAAGAAAGTTGCGAAGAAAGTCGCGACCAAGAAAGTTGCGAAGAAAGCCGTAAAGAAAGCGAAGAAGAAGTAGTTCGCTTCCTGGCGTAAAAAGGCGGCGCCCGGGCGTATGCTCGGGCGCCGCCTCTGTTTTGTAGAAGTGTTACAATATAGCTGTCATGACGGGGAATTTTTTTATCATCAATCCGGCGGCCGGCCACGGCCGGGCCGGGAAATTCTGGGAAGGGATAAAGGACCGGGCCCTGCGCCTGGCGCCCGCCTCCGGCTTTGCCGTGACCGGCGGGCCGGCCCACGCGGCGGAGCTGGCGAAAGAGGCCGTCCTGGGCGGCGCCGAAAAAATATTGGCCGTGGGCGGCGACGGGACTTTCTGCGAGGCCCTGGAAGGCGTGCTGGCCGTTCCGGCGGAGCGCCGCCGCGCCGCGCTGGGCGCTTTCCCGGCCGGCTCCGGCTGCGACCTGGCCCGGCACCTCGGCTGCCCGCGCGACGCAGAGGGCCTGTTGGCCATGCTCGCGCGCGGTACCGTGCGCCCGATGGACGCCGGGCGCCTGCAGTACACCAGGGAAGACGGCACGCCCGGCGTGCGGCATTTTATCAACATCGCCGCCTTCGGCCTGGCCGGCGACGTGGCCCACCAGATAAAAGAAATGGGCAAGCCGCTCGGCGGCACGGTGTCTTATGCCGTCTCCTCGCTGCTCTCTATAGCCGGGGCCCGCGCCAAAGAACTGCGGTTGAAGGCCGACGGGCGCGATATCTCCGGGCGGTACCATCTCGGAGTGCTGGCCAACACCTCGTCTATGGGCGGCGGCATGCTGGTGGCCCCGGGCGCCAAAGACGACGACGGACTGATGGACCTGGTGCTGGTGGCGGACATGAGCAGGCTCGCGCTCGCGCGCAAGTTCCCGCTGCTGTATAAGGGCACGCACCTGGCTTCCCCCGGCGTGTCGCTGGTGAGCCTGCGCCGGCTCGAGGCGGATTCTGACGAGACCGTCTACCTTAATATCGACGGCGAGGCCGACGGCCGCCTCCCCGCGGTGTTCGAAGTGCTGCCGCGCGCGGTGAACATACTTACCCCATGAAGAACGACGAGGTTCTCAACAGCGTTACCCACATGGTCGGCGCGGCGCTGGCCCTGGCGGGGCTGATAGTGCTGGTAGTGTCGGCCGCGCAGCGCGGCGACGCCTGGCGCGTGACGGGCTTTTCCATCTACGGCGCCACGCTGTTTTTGCTCTACCTCTCTTCCTCGCTCTACCACTGCACCAGCGGCCGCGCCAAGCAGATCTTCAGGATCTTCGACCACCAGAGCATCTACCTGCTGATAGCCGGCACCTACACGCCCTACACGCTGGTGCCGCTGCGCGGCGCCTGGGGCTGGTCCATCTTCGGCGTGGTCTGGGGCCTCGCGGTCTTCGGGATAATACTTGAGGTCGTCAACGGCAAGGGGAGGCGCCTCCCTCAGCTGGTGATCTATCTCCTGATGGGCTGGCTGATCATGATAGCCATGAAGCCGCTATTGGCCGCCCTGCCTTTCTGGGGCGTTGCTTGGCTGCTGATAGGAGGGGTTTTCTATACTTCCGGCGTAGCTTTCTACGTCATGAGCCGGCGCTTCCCGTATTTTCACGGCGTCTGGCACCTTTTCGTGCTGGCCGGCAGCGTCTGCCATTACTTTTCCGTGCTCTTCTACGTTTAACCCCGGAGTATAAACCATGAACTTGGTAGACCTTTTTCTGGCGGTGACGGTGCCGGTGCTGACGCTGGTGGTGATCTTCGGGAAAGATCTTGTCCGGCATGAGCAGCAGAAAGCGGGGCAAGAGCCGGGGCGGCCCGCCCTTACTTTTCACCAGGCTAAAACCATGCCCGCAGTGATACTGGTAGTTTTCGGTTTCATCCATTATGTCCTGATCCTCGAAGTCGCGCGGCATGTAACCCAGCCGTTCCTGCGCTTCGTCTACGGGGCGCTGCTGGCGCTGCCGGTCTACACCATGTACACGGTGGCCGTGCTTTTGTACTACCTGGTCCTGCGCTTTAAGAACCGGAAAGCGCTGTAAGTCGCTCGCGTGGCAGGGCCGATCCGGGTCCCGGTTCCGTATCGCGGCCGGAATGTGGTAAAATTAACAGGTAGTTCCGGGTGGTTAGCTCAGCGGTAGAGCGCTGTCCTCACACGACAGATGTCACAGGTTCAAATCCTGTACCACCCACCAGATTTTAATTTTGCCGCTTAACAGCGGCAATTTTATTTAAGAGGGGTTCAATGGAAATATTCGATAAACTGTTCGCGTTCCTGGTGCACGCCTTTGACGTGCTGCTGCACCTGGATAAATACCTGGGCGCGGTCATACAGGACTACGGCGCCTGGACTTATCTGATCCTCTTCCTTATAATCTTCTGCGAGACCGGCCTGGTGGTCACGCCTATCCTGCCGGGAGATTCGCTGCTTTTCGCCATCGGCGTCTTCTGCGGCCTGGGCGACCTGGACATCTACAAAACGCTGGCGCTGCTGTCCGTCGCGGCCGTGCTGGGCGACACGGTTAACTACGCCGTCGGCAACTATATCGGCCCGAAGGTGTTCCACTACGAGAATTCCCGCATCTTCAAGAAAGAGTACCTGCAGAAGACGCACGCCTTCTACGAGAAATACGGCGGCAAGACCATCATCATCGCCCGGTTCGTGCCCATCGTGCGCACCTTCGCGCCCTTCGTGGCCGGCGTGGGCGCCATGACCTACGGCAAGTTCCTCTCCTATAACGTCATCGGCGGCCTGCTGTGGGTGTTCTCCATCACGTTGGCCGGCTACTTCTTCGGCAGCATCCCGGTAGTGAAGAACAATTTCACCACGGTCATACTCGCCATCATCTTCATCTCCGTGCTGCCGGGCGTAATAGAATACGTCAGGCACAAAAGGGCTGCCAGGCCCGTCCAGTAATTACACATGAAACGCTCCGATATCTGTTTGGCTATACTGGCCGCTTCGCTGCTGACCGCTCCCGCCTGGAGCTATCTGGAGCAGGATATCGAGTTCGCCTCAAAGGACGGACATGTCCTCAAGGGGAAAATAGCTTATCCGGACAAGCCTTTGAAGGACCGGCCGGCGGTGGTGCTGGTGCACGGCAGCGGCCCCGCCGACATGGATCACTGGCTGCCGGGCGACCAGCCCGGCCTAAGAAGCACTACCGGACAGCCGGTCCGGCTTTTCGTGCAGCTGCGGGACGTTTTCCTGCAGGCGGGCTATGCCGTGCTGCGTTATAATAAGCGGGGGTATGGCGTTTTCCCGGAAAGCATCGTAATGGGAAAGGAGGGACCGGTCTGGGAGAACCCGGTTTCCGTGACCGGCACCTACCCGAACCTTGTGGACGATTCGCTCCAGGCGGTGGAGTTCCTGCGCGCGAGGCCGGGCCAGGGCGCGGCCCCGGTATTTATGGCCGGCATCAGCGAAGGGACCGCGGTCATCATCGACGCCGCGGCCCGCGACGGGAATATCGCCGGGCTTGTCCTGCTCAGCCCGGTGGCCAGGAATCTCCGCGAGACTCTCTACTACCAGAACGTGACAAGGTTTTTGGACCTGGCGAAAGCCCGGGTGGACGCAGACCGCGACGGGGTTCTATCGGGGCGGGAACTTTCGAAGTTCACCCCGGAGGAATTTCCCCCGGCCGCCGAGCCGATAGATCTTGACGCGGACCGGGAAGCGACGGTCCTCGAGCTGGAAGCGTATCTTATAGACAAGTTTAACGGCCTGGCCGACAGGCTTACGAGCGTGGATCCGTTCAGGGAATATTACAGGGGAAAATTCGCCCTGACTCCCGGTTATAAAGAGTCCATCCCGAAACTGACCGGCAAGGTGCTTCTGGTCCAGGGCGAGGCCGACGTGCAATGCCCGCGGCCCGAGGCGCTGGTCCTGGCCGGGTATTTTAAAGCGAATCCGCGGGTGAATTTCACCTTTAAGAGTTTTCCCGGCCTGGGCCATGCCTTCTCGGTAAACCTGGGTAAAAACAAATTGATAAACACTATCGGGCCTATCGAGCCCCCGGCGCTCGATTGCATAAAAGCCTGGGCTTCTAAAGCGCAGCCTTGAGTCTCCCGCGGTGTAAGAAAACCGGTCGTTCCGCGTAATAACGTTGGGAAGCGCCGGCAAACCTATGGGCTTCGAAGAGCTGTACGATAAATATTTCCAGCGGGTATACAATTATATCCGCTACCGCGTACTCGCGCGCGACGCGGCGGACGACCTGGTCTCGGCCGTGTTCGAGAAGGTGCTGGACAAGTTCGACGCGTACGACCCGGACAAGCCGGTAGAGCCGTGGCTGTTCGCCATCGCGCGCAACACGCTCAACGACTACTACCGGCGGCGGGCGGTGCGCGGCGGGCTCTCGATAGACGGCTTCGAGGAGCGCCTGGCCTCCGGCGAGTCGGTAGAGCGCTCGGCCGAGCAAAGCGAGGCGAACGCGCGCCTGCTGGCCGCGATGGGCGGCCTTTCAGAGGCCGAGCGCGAGCTGATAGCCATGAAGTACGCGCTCAACCTGAGCGGCCGGGAGATGGCTGAGCAGACGGGACTCACCGAGAGCAACGTGGGAGTGACGCTGTTCAGGGCGCTGGGCAAGCTGCGGGACCGGCTGGGGCCGGAGGGCATATGAAAGAGGAAAATTTAGACGGTAAGGAATTCGCCGGGCTGGAGCTGCGCCTGCGCAGCGCCGACCTGAGCGCCGACAGCGCCGTGAAGGACGCGCTGAGGGCGCGGCTGCTGGCCCGCGCCCGCCGGCCGGAGCGGCTGCCGGTCTTCGCCTGGCTCGCGCCGGCCTTCGCCGCGGCGGCGCTGTTCGTGACTTTCGGCCCGCGGCCCGGTAACGCGCCCGCTGCGGCACTGCCGGCGCTGACGGCCGCGGCCTCGACGTACGGCCTGCCCGATGATGGCTATGGCCCCTGCGGCCGGCGCGGCCTGGGGGATGTCCTGGCTTCGGAGCGTTTTTAAGGAGAACAGGTATGAAGAATATTCTTGTCCTTGCCATAATGCTGTCGGCCTGGCCGGCCTGGGCTCTTGAGATCAAGAGCTCGGTCAACGCGAAAGGCGAGCTCGAAGACGAGATAAATCTGCCATTCGTGAACGATCCCGCGGCCGTGGGCCGGTGGGAAGCGGTGGACTTCGTAGGTGAGCCCGGCGATTTCGACCCGTCTGCCCGGGCAGCGAGGGGAGAGCTGTTCTTCAAAGAGCTGGTGCTGCTGCCCGACGGCAAGAGCCCCGTAGGCTGGTGGACCTGGACCAGGGGGGCGGTGATGCACGCCAACGACCGCACCGCCAGCCGTTATGAAATAAAAAACCTGGGCGGCGCGCAGTACATGTTCTTCGAGTGGAAGAGCGGCGACTATACCCTGCGGCGCATGAAGCCTAAATACTACGTGTTGAAGAAGACGGCCGGCGTGCGCCGCGACAATATAAACCTGCCTTTCCGCGACGATCCCGCCGTGGTGGGCGTGTGGGAGAGCGTTGACTTCGTGGAAAGCCCCGCAAAATTCGATCCCGCGGTCCCGGCCTGGAAGGGCGACCTTTACCTTAAAGAGCTGGCCTTCCTGCCCAAAGGCAAGGGCGGCAAGCCCTGGTGGACCTGGACCAGGGGCGTGGTGCTGCACCAGGGCGACAAGACCGCCAGCCGGTACGAGATAAAAAAGATAGGCGGCGCGGACTACCTGTTCTTCGAATGGAAGAGCGGTGACTACGTCTTCCGCGGCGCCAAACCGTTCTACTACGTCCTTAAAAGGAAATAGCCGGTCCGCTGAAACATGAAAACCCTGGTCGACCGCTTGCGCGGCGTTTCCGACGACGCCTTCTTCCGGCTGCTGCTGCTCGCCGCCGCGGCCGGCGCGGCCCTGCTGCAGGCGCGCTACGACGTGGGTTCCATAAACGACGACGCCAACTTCGTGCTGTTGGCGAAATTCCTGGGCGACCGCCTGTTCACTCCGGGCGGGGCCGGCTTCGCCAAGGTTTTCGCGCATTTCATGCCGGGCTACCCGCTTTTCCTCGCGCCGTTCACCGCGGTTTTCGAGCCGCACTGGGCCTGGCTGCGCTTGACCACGGCTGCCGTTTCGCTCGCTACCGTGTACGGGTGGTGGCGGCTCCTGGAGGGCTGGCTGCCCGCCGAGCAGCGGCGCTGGGCCACGCTGCTCTACGCGCTGCACCCGGTCTTTCTCCTGTGCTCGGGCATGGTGATGGCTGACCCGTTCTTGGCCGGCCTTTTCGTGTTCGCGCTGCTGGGGCTGCGCCGGGTGCTTGAAGGCACAGGCGGGGTCTGGGCGTACGCGCTGCTCTGCGCCGCGGCCGCCTGGGCCGTCTGGACAAAGCCCATCGGCCTTGTGCTCGCCCTCGCGCTCACGGCCGCCCTGCTGGCGGGCAAAGCCTGGAAGGCGCTGCGCTATACGGCGCTGCTGGTCTGGCTGCCCTGGCTGGCGGCCGGCGTCTCGGCTTTTCTGCGGGATCAGAGCCATACGGATTACACCGGTTACCTGCTGCGCGGACTGGCCGCCCTGGCGCAGCAGTCGTTTCTTGAGCGCGCCTACAATTCGCTGCACGCGTATATCCTGCTGTACGGTTTCACTCTGCCGTGGCCGCGCGGCACGGCCTTCGACCTGGCCGGCGCGCTGGCGATAGCGGCGGTCCTTGGCCTGGGGGCCAAAGGGCTGCACGGCCTCCTGTCCGGCCCGACGCCGGGCCGGCTGCTGGCCCTTGCCGCGGGGCTGCTCGTCGCCGGGCAGGCGCTGGTACTTTCTCTCTGGACCGTCAATTCGGAGCGCTACGCGCTGCCGCTGCTGCCGTTCGGCGCGCTGTTCCTGGTTTCCGGCCTCTACGGCTGGTGCCGGTCCCGGCCTATTGCCGCGCGGCTGCTCCTGGCCGGGACAGCCCTGGGCTTTTTGATACACACCGGCCTGCTGGTCCGCGAAACTCACTCGGCGCTGCGCGCGCCGGAGAGCAGGCTGTACTTCCGGACGCTGGCCTGGATACGCGCCGAAACCCCGCCGGAGAGCAGGTTCGCCGGCAACGGCCCCCTTATCGACCTCTACACCGGGCGCTCCGGCTATGGCCTGTCCGCCGCGGTCAACGCGGACGTTTTCTTTTCCTACCTGGCCGGCCTGCGCGTGACCCACGCCCTGGTGGACGACAGGGGCGTTCTCGCCGCGCAGGGCTCCTACCTCAATAACCAGGCCTGGCAGAAGGCGATGGAAAAAGGCTGGATCCGCGGCCACCCGCGCGTTTTTCAGAAGATCTATGCCGACCCCGTAGAAAAAACGGAGGTCTACCGCGTAACTCTCCCCGCGCGCTGGGCCGAGGCCGCCGGGTTCTATGCGCAGGCGGAGCGCGACCTCCGGGGTTCCGACCTGGCGGCGGCGGACGCTAACCTGCGCCGCGCGCTGGCCGAAGTGCCGGATTTCCCGTCGGCCCTTATGGCGCTGGCATCGGTGGAGCTGGTCCGGCGAAACGCCGCCGGGGCGGAGCGGCCGCTGCGCCGCGTTCTCGAGGTGGAGCCCAATTTCCCGCGGGCCACGCAGCTGCTGGCGGGCCTGCTGGACAGCCAGGGCCGCAAGAGCGAAGCGGACCGGGTCCGCGCCGCCGGGCTGGCCGCTCTTTCGGCCGCTCCCTTTGAAGTCGGTGCAAGACCTTGATGCTTCACGGTTTTACTCCCGGTTTCCGGGCGGTTTTTGATAATATGAATAAAGAAGACGGCGCGGGGCCGGTTTTCAGGAACGTGCCCGGGCCGCGGCGGAATACCAATGGATATAATAAATATTAAAGAGCTTAAGAAAGATTACCCGCTGGGCGACACCATAGTGCCCGCGCTGCGCGGCGTGGACCTGACGGTAGCGCAGGGCGACTTCATGAGCATCATCGGGCCCTCAGGCTCCGGCAAGACCACGCTGCTCAATATCATCGGCTGCATAGACCCGGCCACGTCAGGCAGCGTGCAGGTGGGCGGCCGCGAGATCACCGACCTCACCGACCGGCAGATCACCGAGATCCGCCTCAACAAGATAGGTTTCATCTTCCAGACCTTCAACCTCATCCCCGTGCTGGACGTGCTGGAGAACATAGAGTTCCCGCTGCTGCTGATGAAGCGCTCGCCGGCCGAGGCCCGCAAGCGCGCCGAACAGCTGGTGGAGGAAGTGGGGCTGAAGGACTACGCCGTGCACCGCCCGTCGGAACTCTCCGGCGGCCAGCGCCAGCGCGTGGCCATAGCCCGCGCGCTCGTCACCAAGCCGGACATCGTGCTGGCCGACGAGCCCACCGCCAACCTGGACTCCGTCACCGGCGCTTCCATCCTTGAGCTGATGAAGAAGATGAACGAGCTGGAGAACACCACCTTCATCTTCTCCACGCACGACGCCAACGTCCTTAAATACGCCTGCCGTATCGTCAAGATCAAGGACGGCCTGATAGAAAAGGAGCCCGTCGCCGCGTGAAACTGATAGCCACCATCGCCTGGCGCAATATCCTGCGCCACAAGGGCAAGAGCCTCGTGATAGGGATCATCCTGTTCACGGGCGCTTTCCTGATGACGCTCGGCAACGGCGTCATCTCGGGCATGGCCAGGGGTATAGAGAAGAACATCATAGAAGGCTTCATGGGCGACATAGCGCTCATCAGCACGGCGCAGAAGTCGGACAATATCCTGCTGAATCTGATGGGTGCCAGCATCGAGCCCATCAATACCTATAAGAAGATAAAACCGGTGCTGGCGGCGCAGCCTTTTATAAAGAGTTTTCTGCCGGTGGGCAAGAATCTCTCCATGGTCCTCGACGAGCGGTCCGACACGCCGGGCTTCGCCTACCTGATAGGCGTGGACTTCGCCGAGTACCGCAAGATGTTCCCGGATAATTTCACGGTCATCGAGGGCAGTTATCCGGCGCCGGGCGAGCGCGCCCTGCTTTTCCCGGATTTCGCGCGCGGAGAATTTTACCGGTATTACAATGTCTGGTTCGTGCCGGAGGGCGGGGGCGCGGTGAAGGCCAACCTCAGCAAGGAGGCACTCGCCGACGCCGACCACCTGATCCTCAGCAGCAGCGCCGTGCTGCTGGGCATGTCGAGCGGCATCAATACCACCAACGACATCCGCTTCCCGGTGAGGGGCGTCATCAAGTACCGCGCGCTCAACCAGATCTTCGGCCATTTCTGCCTGGTCGACATCGAGGCCTACCGCGACTGCCTGGGGTACTTTACCGCCGCCGACATGGCCGCGCAGGTGCCGAAGGAAGAGAAGAAACTCCTGGGCCTCGAAGGCGGCGACCTGGATTCCATGTTCGGCGAAGAGGCCATGGTGGTGGCCGACTATAAAAAAGCGCCGAAGAAGATAGCCGCGGAAAAGGCAGTGCCCAGCGACACCGAGGACGGCACTTACAACGTAGTGTTCATCAGGCTGGTCCCCGGCGCCGGCTACGACGCCGCGCTGGAGAAGCTCAATAGGGACCTGGCCGCCGCCGGCACCGGCGTGAAGGCCGTGCCGTGGAACAAGGCCTCCGGCCCCATCGGCGGCATGGCCGTCATAATAAAAGGCGCGCTGTTCGTCTTCGTCATGCTGCTGTTCAGCGTGGCCATCATCATCATAGTGAACACCCTTTCCATGGCCGCCATGGAGCGGGCCTCGGAGATAGGCATGATGCGGGCCATCGGCGCGCATAAGACCTTCATAGCCGGCATGTTCCTCGGCGAGACGGCTATACTTTCGGCCGCGTTCGGCGGCGGGGGGATAATAGCCGGGGTCATAGCCGTACGCGTGATCCCGCTGCTGCGCATCACCACGGCCAACGACATGCTGCAGATACTCTACGGCGGCAACTATTTCAACCCGCTGCTGAGCGTGACGGGCATACTGCTGACCGTGCTGCAGCTGGCGCTGGTGACCGTTATTGCGGCGGTGTACCCAATGCGCGTGGCCACCGGGATCACCCCGCTGGACGCCATTTCGAGAGATTGACTATGCTGCTCATAAGACTCAGCCTCCGCAACCTCCTGCGCCAGAAACGCCGCAACCTGCTGCTGGGCTCCGCCATGGCCATCGGCGTGGCCATCCTCGTAGTGGCCAACTCCTTCTCGCACGGCATCTCGGATATCATGTTCAACAAGATCATGCGCTATGTCACCGGGCACGTGGCGGTGCGCTTCAACGAGCGCGGCGGCGTCTGGCGCGAGATCTTCCGGGACAGGGACCGCGCTTTCGCGGCGCTCAAGGACGAGCCGTTGATAGAGCAGGCGGACGAGTCCATAGCGATGTTCGCCCGCGCCATCGGCAACGGGCGCTCGGACAATATCATCCTCATCGGCGCGGACACGCGCAAGGGCGCCAGCCGCGAGCAGCTGGCCGAGCTGGAGGAATCCTTCCGGCTGGTGGAAGGCAGCTGGAAGGACGTGGAGAACACGGCCATAGAGAACCCGGTCATCATTTCACAGGACAAGGCCCGCTACCTCAACGTCAAGAAGAGCGACACGGTGCGCGTGCGCTTCCGCAACATGTTCGGCCAGGACCAGGCCGCCAGGCTTACCGTGGTGGGGATCATGAAGATAGACAATATCTTCATGCAGGGCGTCACTTTCCTGGAGATGGGCCGCGCCAAGGAGCTGCTGGGCTATCGCCCGTGGGAGACCGGCAGCCTCAGCCTGAAGATAAAAGACCCTCAGAAGAACGCCGCCGCGCTGGCCGACCGCCTGCACGAGAAGTTCCAGCCGGGCACCGCGGTCATCTACGCCTCGGTCTCGGGCCGCTCCGGCCGCCGGCCGGCGGCCGTGCTGGGCTTCAAGACCGACGACGCGGCTAAGGCGAAGATATCCGGCATGCTGAAGCCGGGCTCGGGCGGCTTCGACAAGCTGTTCCTGAAGAACGGCGTGCTGCTGTCGGCGGGGCTGGCCCGCGCGCTCGGCGTCTCCGCCGGAGAAAAGATAACCCTGAAGTACGACCGCATGTTCGAGAAGGGGCCGAAGGAGGCGTCATACACGGTCAGCGCCGTCTGCGCTTCCGGCGACTGCCCGCAGGATAACGCGGTGCTGATGAACGGCGCCGCCTTCTACGAGCTCTATTACGCGGACCTGCCCGCTCCGCCCGGTCCCGGGGTCAAACCCTGGGCGCCTCCGGCCGGAGGTTGGGGTGCGCTGGCCGCGCCGGAGTGGATCCTGCTGGACCGCACCTACACCTCGGACGACTACAAGGCGAAGTACCAGGAGATCTCCCGCAACAAGTGGAAGGGCACCACCATCGACGTATCCACCATGTACGAGACGGCCAGCGATATCCTGAAGCTGGAATCGGTGCTGAACCTCATCACGCTCTCGGCCGTGCTGGTGCTGTTCTTCATTATCCTGCTGGGCGTGGTGAATACGCTGCGCATGACCATCCGCGAGCGCACCCGCGAGATAGGCACCGTGCGCGCCATCGGCATGCAGCGCCGCGACGTGCGCGACATGTTCCTCCTGGAGACCTTCTTCCTGACGCTGTTCGCCTCCGCCGCCGGGCTGCTGCTCGGCTTCGGGGCCATGCGGCTGCTGTCGCTCATCACCTTCAATATAACGGACAACCCGCTGGGCATGCTGCTGATAAACGGGCACCTGTACTTCCTGCCCACTTTCTCCGGCGTGGCGGGCAGCGTGCTGCTGATAATCGCTATAGCCGTAGGCACGGCCTTCTTCCCGGCCCGGCGGGCGGCCAACATGCCGCCGGCCAAGGCGCTGGGCCATTTCACATGAGGAACAAATGACTAAACTGCTTTTGATAGCGCTCGTGTTCGCGCCGTGGACGGCCGCGGCCGCCGACAGCCGCGTGACGCCCATACTGAAGGCCATAGACGCCAACTACAAGATGAAGAAGGACCTGCGCGCCGACGTGACGCTGACTCAGCAGCGCGCCGGACAGGGCACCAAGATCATAGACATGGCCTATTTCCGCCGCGACTCGGACGACGCCTTTCTGATAGTCATGAACGCGCCTGAGAACGAGAGAGGCAACGGCTACCTGCGCGTGGGCGACAATTTCTGGATGTACCGCAAGAACACGCGCACCTTCCAGCACGTCAATCGCGACGAGAGCATAGGCGGCACCGACGCGCACAGCGACGACTTCGAGACGCGCAAGCTGGAAGAGCTCTACGGCCCCGCGCTGGACGCGGCCGGCAAAGAGCTCTTCTCCGAGGGGCTGCTGGGCAAGGTGCCGGTCAATAAATTCGAGCTGAAGGCCAAGGTTAACGACGTGGACTACCCCAGGCATATCTACTGGACCCGCCGCGACAACGACCTGCTGCTCAAGCAGGAATCCTACGCCGCCTCCGGCACGCTGATGCAGACCGCCTATTTCCTGAAGTTCACCGAGATAGAGGGGCGCTATGTGCCGGTGAAGCAGCTGTTCATCGACGAGTTCGAGAAAGGCAACAAGACCATAGTGGAGATAGCCAACATAGTCCCCGGCAAGCTCGAGGACAAGATCTTCACCAAGGCTTACCTGGAGAACCTGAGCAAATAATATGCGCAAACTCCTACTGGCCCTGGCGCTCTTACCCGCTGCGGCGTTCGCGGAGGACGCGGCCTCGGAGCTTGAGATGTTCGGCTCGCCGGAGCTGGTCACGCAGGCCGCCTCCACCGAGCCTGCACCGGCGGAGAAGAAGAGCGTCGGCTTCTCGGGCGCTGTGACGAGCGTGATGGAGGACGTGGTCTATAGTTCCTCCGACTCGCTGAATACCTACATCCTGGGCAGCCTGCTGCTGGACGCGCGGCTGAAGAACGGCGTGAAGGCCTTCGCCAGCCTGGAGACCAGCTATTATCCCAAAACACGCCAGACCACCTCCACGCTGCGCGAGTTGTTCGTGGATTTCAATATCGCCGACCGCGTCTACTTTCGCACCGGCAAGCAGGTGCTGCAGTGGGGGCGCTGCTACCTGTGGAACCCCACCGACCTGGTCAACGTCGAGAAGATCCCCTTCGTGCCCAAGGTGGGCTCGCGCGAAGGCGCCTATGGCCTGAAGCTGCATGTCCCGTTCGGCACCAAGTACAATATCTACGGCTTCGCGGACACCGGCAGCGCCGGGACCGGGGGAGAACTTGCCGGCGCGCTGAAGCTCGAGCTGCTGGCGGGCCGCACGGAGATGGCTTTCTCCGGCTGGACCAAGAAGGACCGCAGCCCGGTGTTCGGCTACGACGTCTCCAGCAGGCTCGGCAGCGTGGACATAGCCGGCGAGGTCAGCGCGGCCGGCCGCGACAACGGCCGCTACATCCGGAATAACAACGGCACGCTGGAGACTTTCAGGAAAGAGACCCAGTGGCCGCTGAAGGCCGCGGTGAATTTCAGCAGGGGCTTCAGGGTGGGCAACTTCAACGACCGGCTGCGCGTGACCAGCGAGTTCTTTTACAACCAGACCGGCTATGTGAAGACGCCGTTCCGGGACAAGGGCCTTTACGCATACTCGGGGCCGCTGGCGGCGGTGCTGCCCGCCGGCACCAAGGGCCTGTACCTGCTGGGCAGCGGCCTCTACGACTCCAACTACCTGGGCCGCCATTACGGCGCGCTGTTCACCAGCGTCAGCCGCTTCCTCATCACCGACCTGACGCTGAACATGAACTACATACACAATTTCAACGACAGCACCGGCGCCCTCTCGGCCGGGTTGAACTACAAGAATCTCAACGACTTCAGCGCCGGCTGCCTGCTGCTGGCCCCGCTGGGGCCCGCCGACGGGGAATACACCTTCTCCGGAGCAAAACTCTTCGCCCAACTCACCGCCGGGGTCTCCTTCTAGGCGGCCCGGCCGCGGCCGCCGATCGGCTTTGCCCCGCCTTGCCACGATATAGTAAACTTTGAGCCGGGTATGGGAAAGGTAATTCCGTTAGTAATTTTATTCGCCTGCGCCGCGGCCTGCCTGCCGCGGGCCAAGGCGCCGGCGTCCCCGGCCAAGGCGCCGGCGTCTCCGTCCCGGAGGGAGGCTGTGGCGACCCTCTCCCCGGAGCAGGCCAAGCTGGTGGAGCAGCTTTACTACAAGGCCGTAGGCGCCTACAGCCGCAACGACCTGGGCGCCGCCAGCGCCCATCTCAAAGAGATCCTGGCGATAAATCCCGCCCACAAGCCCGCCCTCGAACTGCGGGAGACCATACGCCTGGCCACCAAACGCAATTAGTGCCCTGGGAACCATGAAGATCAAACAGTACAGGGAGACAATAGTAAACGTCGTCCTGGCGCTGTCTGTGGTCATCCTGCTGGTCATCGCCGGCGTCTCGGGACTGATAGTGGACTCGGCCAGGCGGGCCGCGCTGGAGGCCATGAAGCAGAGGGTCGCCATGTTCTCCGCCAGGGCGGGCGCGGCCCTGTTCCCCAGTACGGACCACTTCGCGCTGCACTTCCTGGTCAACACGGTCAAGCTGGACAGCGCGGTCAGCACGGCGGCCGTGCTGCGGCAGGACGGGGCGATCCTCTCCCATTCCGACCCGGAAAAGATAGGCGACACCGACTCCGGCAAGGAGAGCGAGAAGGCCAGGAAGGCCAAGACGGCGCTGCTGCAGGAGTATCGCGACGCAGAGGACCGCCGCTGCTATTATTTTTCCGGCCCCATCCTTGTAGGCCCACGGCGCCTGGGCACGGTAGTTGTGACGGCCACTGAGGGTACGCTGGACGAACTGCTCGGCCCCACCCGGCAGAGGCTGGGCTTCATCCTCCTGGCCGCGCTGGCGGCCATCCCGGTGCTGCTGCAGCTGCGCTACCTGCTGCGCGCCGAACAGCGGGCTACCGCCATTAAGTCGGCCATGATGCGCACCGTCAGCCACGAATTCAACAACGCCATCACTGTATTGGACACCTCCGTGTTCATGCTGCACGAGACCGAGCCCGACCGCAAGGACCGGAACCGGGCCGCCCTTTACGCCACGCTGAAGTTCGAGACCAAGTCGCTGTCCCGCTACGTGAAGAACATCCTCAACGAAGCCAGGATGGAGGCCGGGCGCTTCAAGGTGGAAAAGAAAGAGCTCGCGCTGCGCGACCTGGTGTCCCGCATCGTTAATTCGATGGAAGGGCTCATGCGCCAGAAGGACGTGACCTTCAAACTCGAGGTCCCGGGCGAGCCGCTGCCGGTAGAGGCCGACCCGGAAGCCATGTCGCTGGTGATCTCCAACCTGATGGGCAACGCGGTCAAGTACGTGCCGCGCGGCGGCAGCGTGCTGGTGCGCCTCTCCCAGGACCCGGCCAGGCCGGAGCTGGTCTCTTTTTACGTGGAGAACAGCGGGCATGGTATAGCGCCCGAAGATATGAAGAAACTGAAGCGGGAATTCTACCGCACCGAGGACGCCAAGACCGCGGCGTCCGGCTTCGGCCTGGGGCTGCGCATCTCCAACGAGATGCTGCGGCTGCACGACAGCGAGCTGCATATCTACAGCGAGTTCGGCAAATACTCTGCTTTCTCTTTCTCGCTGCCCGCCGCCAAACCGCCCGCGCCGCCGGTGCCGGAGCAGGAAAGCGACAAAGAAAAGAAGAAAGCCTGACGCCCGGCCCGCAAGGCTCACCTCTGACCGCAACCGGGCACCCGCCCGGTTCCTGTTTTTTGTAAGAAAAACGGGGGCACTGCGTAATAACGGGTAAGAAGGCGAAACGAGGAGGCTTTATGAAACTCTGGCATATAGCGGTTACGGCGGCGCTGCTCGGCTTCGGCACCCTGGCGCTGGCCGCGGAGATCAGGATAGAGACCGCGGAACTGGACGGACGGCTGGTGGACAATATCGACCTGCCTTTCGTCGGCGACCCCGCGGTGCTTGGCGAGTGGCGCAGCGTGGACTTCGTGGCCGAGCCGGGGGACTTCGTCCCGGGCGCGAAGCGGTTCGGGGGCGAACTGTACCTGGGCGGCTTCAACTTCTTCCACGGCGGCGCCATGGGCGTGCTGCCTAACGCGCCCGCCTCGGCGCCGTGGTTCAGGTGGACCAAAGGCGTGGTGACGCACAGGGGGGACAAGACCGCGTCCCGCTATCTCATCAAGGAGCTTAAGGGGGCGACCTACATGTTCTTCGAGTGGAAGAGCGGCGACTATACCATAAGGCACCGGGCCCCGGAGTACTATGTGCTGAAGAAAGTAAAATAGCGCCCCCGCACAGAAAGGAGCCCCCCTTCGCGGGGGCTTTTTTCTTGTTGACCGGGGCGAGCGGGTTGTGTTAGAATATGTATGAACGAACGCTCGTTCATATATGGCTAAAGCGGCGCTAAAGACAAAAAAGAACGGCTCGGCCCCCAACCTGGACCGCATACTGGCGGCGGCCTCGCTGCTGTTCACCCGCAAGGGCTACAACGGCACCTCCACGCGCGACATCGCGGCCGAGGCCGGCGTGTCGCTGGGCAATATCTACAACTACTTCGGCACCAAGGAAGAGATCTTCGTCCTGCTGCTGGAGAAATACGAGAAAGAATATTTCAGCCCCGACCAGCCGCTAATCAAGGCGCTGACCTCCACCGCCTTCCCCGACAACATAGAGGGCCTGGGCTTCGCTTCCCGCGAAATGGTTGAGAAATTCTCCGCCTACATCCTCCTTATCTATGTGGACGTGGTCGAATTTGAAGCCAAACACGTGAACAAGATGTTCGCCCGCATGCGCCAGGGCTACGCCGCCGCGCTGAAGGCCGGCGGGCATAAGGCGAAGAGCCGCATAGCCGCGGACATCGACCCGGTGGGCGCGCTGATGATGGTGACCTGGAACTATTTCAACTACTTCATCATGGAGAAGCTCTTCAAGGTGAAGGGCCATTACGGCCTGGCCGACGAGCAGGCCGTGAAGCTGTTCGCGAGGGTGTTCAAGCGGGGGATACTGGCATGACCATGACTTTGGAAAGACCGGCGGCGACGCGCAAGAGCTCCTACGCCGACAAGCTGATAACGGCCGAAGAGGCCGCCGCGAAAATAAAGACCGGCGACGACGTGGTGGTGGCCCAATGCGCCTCCGAGCCTCAGGGCTGCATGTCGAAGTTCCACACGGCCGCACCGCGGGTGAAGGACGCGCGCGTGTTCTCCGTGCTGACGCTCAAGCCCTACGATTTTTACCTGAAGCCGGAGATGAAAGGGCACTTCGAGCTGGCGAGCTGGTTCCACGCGCCCGGCTCGCGCCAGGCGCTCGCGGCCGGGGCCGGCACCGTCACCTACGTGCCCAATATGCTGCACCGCGCCGCGCTCGACCGCCTGCAGGCCCGCAAGCCGGACATCTTCTTCGGCACCTGCACCCCGCCCGACGCCAGGGGCTATGTCTCGCTGTCTCTCGGTATCACCTACGAGAAAGATATCCTGGAAGCCGCCGGGACCGTGATCCTGGAGGTGAACCGCAATCTGCCGCGCACCTTCGGCGACACCCACCTGCACGTGAGCGACGTGGACTGGTTCGTCGAGCACGACCAGGAAGTGCCCGCCCTGCCCCCGCCCAGCCCGGACGCCACGGACCTCGCGATAGGCAATTACATCGCCGAGCTGGTGGACGACGGGGCCACGATACAGCTGGGCATAGGCGGCATCCCCAACGCCGCGGCCCTGGCGCTGAAGGGCAAGAAGGACCTGGGCGTGCACACCGAGATGCTGGTGGACTCGGTGATGGAGCTCTACGAGGCCGGCGCCATAACCAACAAGCGCAAGGCCCTGCTCAAGGACAAGTTCGTCTGCACTTTCGCCATGGGCTCGCGCAAGCTTTACGACTGGCTGGACAATAACCCGGCGGTGGAGTTCAGGCGCGGCTCCTGGGTCACCGACCCGGCCGTGATACGGCAGAACTCCCGGATGGTATCCATCAATACCTGCATCACCGTGGACCTGACCGGCCAGGTGGCGAGCGAATCCATCGGTCCCGTGCAGTATTCCGGCACCGGCGGCCAGACCGACACCGCCGTGGGCGCGAAAGAAGCCTATGACGGCCTCGGCAAATCCATCATCGCCTGCCGCTCCACGGCGAGGAAAGGCACGGTCTCGGCGATAGTGCCCATGCTGCCCGAGGGCACGGCCGTTACGCTGCACCGCGCCAACACCGACCACGTCGTGACCGAGTTCGGCATCGCCCGGCTGCGCGGCCGCACCGTGCGCGAGCGCGCGGGCGCCCTGATAGGCGTGGCCCACCCGGATTTCCGCGGAGAGCTGCGAAAGCAGGCGGAAAAACTGGGCTATCTCTAAATTTGTATTTCAGTTAATCTAACGGAGGGATAATAAAATGAAAGAAGTCTTTATAGTGGACGGCGTGCGGACGGCGATAGGCAGCTTCGGGGGCGCGCTCGCCGATTTCAGCGCCGTGGAGCTGGGCAAAGTGGTGACCAAGGCCGTGATAGAGCGGGCAGGCGTCAAGCCCGCCGACATCGACGAGGTGCTGATGGGCTGCATTTACCAGGCCGGCCAGGGCCAGGGCGTGGCGCGGCAGATAGCCGTGGGCTCGGGCATACCGGTGGAGAAGACCGCCGTGACGCTCAACATGCTGTGCGGCTCGGGCATGCGCACCGTGGCCAACGCGGCGCAGAGCATCATGTGCGGCGACGCCGAGATGATAGTGGCCGGCGGCGCCGAGAGCATGACCAACGCTCCCTATTTGCTCAAGAAGGCCCGCTACGGCTACAAGATGGGCCACGGCGAGATCATAGACAGCATGATAGGCGACGGCCTGACCGACGTCTTCAACAATTACCACATGGGCGTGACCGCCGAGAACCTGGTGACGAAATACAGCCTGACCCGCGAGGAGCAGGACAAGTTCGCCGCCGAGTCCCAGAACAAGGCCGAGAAGGCCCTGAAGGAAGGCCGTTTCGCCGACGAGATCGCCCCGGTTATGATACCGCAGCGCAAGGGCGACCCGGTGGCCTTCAACAAGGACGAATACCCCAAGGCCGGCGTTACCGCCGAGGGCCTGGCGAAGCTCCGCGCCGCGTTCAAGAAGGACGGCTCCGTGACAGCCGCCAACGCCTCTGGCATCAACGACGGCGCGGCCGCCCTGCTGATAGCCTCCGGCGACGCGGTGAAGAAGCATAACCTCAAGCCCATGGCGAAGATAGTTTCCTACGCCTGGGCCGGCGTGGACCCGTCCATCATGGGCATCGGCCCCGCCGAAGCCGTGCGCAAGGCGCTGAAGAAAGCCAACTGGGAAATGAAGGACGTGGAGCTGATAGAGGCCAACGAGGCCTTCGCGGCGCAGAGCCTCTCCGTCGCCAAGGAACTCGGCTTCAACAAGGACATCGTCAACGTGAACGGCGGCGCCATAGCCCTGGGCCACCCCGTGGGCGCGTCCGGCGCGCGCATTATCGTCACGCTGATCCACGAGATGAAGAAGCGCGGCGTGAAGAAAGGCCTCGCCACCCTCTGCATAGGCGGCGGCATGGGCATCGCCATCTGCGTCGAGCGCTGAAGCAAAGCTAAGCGTAAATAAAAACGGCCCCGGAACGCTCCGGGGCCGCTTTTTTGTCGATACGGCATTGGCGGAACGGCCGGGTGTGGATCCCGCGGTTATCAGCGGCGGCAGTAAACCGCACTTGTTTTGTATAGTTTGCTAATTAGATAGTGCGGGGGGAAATATGATCGGCTTTATTCTTTTTTTCGGGTTGCTGACGGCGGTGTGGTTCGTCCCCGCCTGGCTGATGGCGGGCAGGGTGCAGCGCGGGGGCGGCTGGCCGCTGGGCTGGGCCGCGGCCGTCTGCGCGCTGAGCCTGGGCGGCTGGACGACCCTGCTGGGCTGGGAGAATATTCGAGGCTGGATGATACCGGCCTCTCTGGCGGCGCCATACGCCATGCTCTGGCTGGCCGCGCTCTGCGGCCGCGGCGAACCCGCCACGGAGCAGGCGGCCCGCTGGCAGCTGCCGGCGGCGGCGCTCCTGCTGCTGGTCTACGGCGCCGGGACTACCTACTGCTGCGCGCAGTATTACGGTTGGCGTATGACCAAGGGCAGCGGGGAACGGGCCACACTGGGGCAGCTTGCCGGCCTGCGCAGTTCGCTGCAGATCTACTCCGGGGACACCGAGGGCGGTCGCCCGCCTTCCCTTGAGTCGCTGATCCCTAAATATCTTTCGGAAATACCGCGCGCACACCCGGTTATGACCCTGAACGGGGTGGTGCGCCACCCGCCCAGCCGTAAGACCCTGACCGCCGCTGCGCCCGACGACGGCGGCGGGTGGGTATACAACCCGGCCGACGGCACCGTGCGCGTGAACTGCACCCACCCGAACCTGATGGGCGAGACGCGGATGTGCGATCACTGAGCTTAGCGGAAAACCCGTGAAACTACCGCTCGGGATGCGTCTCTGATTCAAGCGCTTTGAGGAAACCAGCGATCTCGGCTGCCTGGCTCTGGTCCAGTTCCGTGTCCAGTTGGAGGCGCGCCATCAGCGCGATAGCCTGGGATAGGGTGGCCACGCGCCCGTCGTGGAAATACGGCGGGGTGCGCGTGACGTTGCGCAGCATTGGAACCTTGAAAATGTAGCGGTCTTCATTGCGCCGGGTAAGTTCGTATAGGCCCTGGTCCGCGCGGTTGCGGTAAGGGTGATGGATCCCGAGCCGTTCCAGCAGTCCGCCGCCGACCAATACCCCGTTATGGCATTGTATGCAGCCCGTGTTCATAAAACGGCTTAACCCCTTCCTCTGCCCGGCGGAAAGGGCGCCGGGCTCGCCTTTCAGATAGCGGTCGAAAGGGGCCGGGGAGATCAGCGTGCGCTCGAAAGCCGCTATGGCCCGTGCGGCGTTGTCGTAGGTGACTGGCCTGGGTTGCCCAGGGAACGCCTCGGCGAAGGCAGCCCGGTAGCCGGCAGACCGGTTCAGTCTCGCCTCAACGCTCTTCGCCGAAGGCATTGCCATTTCAAGAGGGTTTAGCATCGGGCCTTTGGCCTGCTCGGTCAGGTCGGCGGCCCTGCCGTCCCAGAACTGCGAGTCCTGGAACCCGGCGTTGAGCACCGTGGGCGAGTTGCGGCGCCCGAGCGCGCCGCGGGCGCCGGGAGAAACTGGGCGGCCGTCGTCCCCGGCCCTGCCGCCGTCCAACCGGTGGCAGTCGTTGCAGGACTGTGCCCCGTTCGCCGAAAGGCCCCGTTCAAAATACAGGCGCCGCCCCAGTGCGGCGAGTTCCGCGGTATCGTTCTCGCCGCCGGGCATCCGTTCGGGCAGGCTGCCGAAGACGATGCGTATAGCCAAGGCCTCTCCTTCCAGGGAGGCTGAGCGCGCCGCCGGCTCCTGGCGGCAGCCGCAGAGGGCAGCCGCCAGGAGCGTCAGCGCGCAGGCTCTTATGCCGGGCGCAGCGAGTCCGTTCATTCTGGCCGCCTGCGTCAGCCTGCCTTGGTTATATCCTCCACGAAGATCACCTGCACGCCCTTCCCCCTGGCAAGGACGCCTTTTACCCTTACCGGCACCCCGACCAGCTTGGAGCGCTTGGTGGTGATGACCGGCTTGTGCATCTGCTTGGCGAGCAGCAGGTACTGAGTGCCGTCGGCCCCGGTAAAAAGAACGGGATCCCCTGCCTTTATGCAGCTCAGGCAGCATCCCTCCGGGCAGAGCTTGCCCGCGTGGGCGAACGTGCAGTAGGTGCAAGAAATGGTGCCGCCAATAGCCACCTCCTCGCCCTTGACCGCCGCCTTTCCGGCCTCTTCCGCCCCGATCGCCAGGAACCCGCCTGCCGTCAACGCTAGCGCCGCAACCCCCGCCAGTATCATACGTTTCATGTTTGTCCTCCCGTGTTTCTATGGCCGGATCTCCCGTCCCTCCGGGGATAAATGGCCTATGCCAATAACTCTACTTCACTTCCACGCGTTCGGCGAGGTCAGCTTTCCTTTTCTTGTTGACTTTAATCCTCATAATTGAGCCCGGGAACTGGCGGGGATACCTAATAAAAATTGAAAATAAATTTAGTGGTGGCCGGGTCGAGTATTGAGATAGACTGTCATTGCGTTCTATGGGAACACTTGCCGAAGAGAGGATGAACTACGCATTAAGGCTGCACGATATGGGTGTTTCTATCGATGTCGTATGCTCAAAGCTCGGGATAAGCCGCCGCACGTTCTACTGCTGGAAAGGAAAGCGTGAGGCGCACGCTATGGGTGAGCATAAAACCCGGAACCTGGAATCAAACCCCACGCATAACATGAACAGCATGACTGCCCTGCCAGCCACCAGATACGAAACTGCACCCGCAACATCGGCAGATGTCGGGCCGGCAGAGTCGCTCTCTCCGGAAGATTAACTTGCCCGCCAAAATGGTGGCGAGATAATGCCCCGGGACGGCCCGGGGCTCTTTATTTGCCGTCGGGGCTGGCGGCCGGCTATATGATAAAATAAAACTCTGATGCCGAAAACCGAAGGCAATAAGTGGGTGAGCGAGCAGGCCTGCGTCTACATGGCCCATACCTGCAATCTCGCCTGCGTTTACTGCCAGCACCCGCCTAACGGCCACAGGCAGGACCCCGCGGCCTGGGCCGCGCGGCTCAAGAAGCGCGGCGTGAAAGCCGTCAGCCTGGAGGGCGGCGGCGAGCCTACCGCCAATCCCGATTTTTTCGCCTGGATCCGCGCCCTGAAAAAAAGCGGCGTTAAACAGTTCATGCTGTCCACCAACGCCGTGGCGCTGGCCGACGAGGCGTTCTGCGCCAGGGCCTGCAAGGCGGTAAATCTTTTCACTGTGAATTTCCCTTCGCACTTGCCCGAGGTCTACGCCCGGGCCACCCGCAGCGTGAAGTACCCGCTGGCGCTGAAGGGCCTGCTTAACCTCAAGCGCCTAGGCGCGGGTGACCGGCTGCGCTTCTTCCACATAGTATCGGGCTTCAACTATAAATACCTGCCCGGTTTCTCAGCCTGGATCGTGAAAAATTTCCCTGACTGCTCCGTCAGCTTCGTCTTCGTGCAGAACAAGGGGCGGGCGCTCCTGGCCAAGGGCGCGGTGCCGCGCTACTCCGAGGCCGCGCCTTATATCAAGGCCGCGCTGGCCCGCCTGAAGCTGGGCGGCTGCCGCGCCGCGGTGCAGAACGTGCCGCTCTGCGCGCTGAAGCACTTCGAGGGTTTCGCCTTCGAGTTTCAGCGCTGGCGCCGTGGCGACGCCGCCCTGGAGGGGAGCCTCGAGCCGAAGGCGCCATCGCGGCAATGTGCGCTCTGCGCGCTGGAGCCGGCCTGCTGCGGCGCCCGGCGGGATTATCTCGATGCGCACGGCGGGCGCGAGCTGAAGGCTTCGCGCAAAGCCCCCGCCGCCATAAAACCGGAGAGATTTTAGCGCGCCATGAAAATAGTCGCCTCCTTCTCCAGGCTGAAAGAAATAAAACCCCTCGCAGCAGCCGGCGCGGACGAGCTGTATTGTTCCGTGGACCCGCTTTTTTCTTTCGGCGACCCGGTGGGCCTGCCCGGCTTCAGGGAACTCGGGCGCGCGGCCGACGCCGCCCACGCGCTGGGCCTCAAACTTTCGCTGGCGGTCAACCACGTCAACCCCGTCTTCAAGTTGAGCGAAGAGGCCGGGCTGGTCCGCAAATTTTCCGCGGCCAGGGCGGCCGGCGTGGACGCCTTCATCTTCGCCAACCCCGGAGTGCTGACGCTCCTGAAACGCGCGGAGCTGCGCGGCGCGCAGCTGCACCTCAGCTCCGTGCAACCCTGCTTCAACAGCCTGACCGCCGGGCTCTTCATCGGCCTGGGCGTGTCCCGCGTCATACTGCCCAACCAACTGGCCCCGCGGGAAGCGGCGGCCCTGCTGAAACTCTGCGCGGCGCGCGGCGTGGATACGGAGCTTTTCGACTACCGCTTCTTCGGCTGCGCCTACGTCAACGGCCGCTGCGGCCTGCACCGCCCCGACAATTACACCTTGAAGGTCCGCGTCCCGCCCGGCTCCATGTGCAGGCCCGAGATGGGCGGCGCCGCGCTGCCGCGGGCGGTCAATCTGCGGCCGGCCTGGCAGGACCGGTTGCCCGGGCTCTCGGCCCGGTTGGCTGCCCGCTTCGGCTGCGGCGGCGGGCCCAGGCTGGCCAACGCGGCCTCCTTCTTCGACTACTTCGCTTCCGGGGTGCAGTATCTCAAATACGGCACACGGCCCGACCGCGCCGCCGTCAAAGCGCGCAAGGTGGCGGAGCTGCGCTCTATGCTCGACCTCGCTTCGGAGCTGGCCGCCGCGCTGCCGCGCGCAGAGGCCCGCGAGCGGTTCATTTTGAAGATGGAAAAATGGGACGGGGGAAAGGTGCGCCATGCGTCTTGAGCAAGGCGTAAAATTAATTTCCCGCCCTGGCGCTCCCGGGGCGGACGTGGCCGCCGCGAAAAAGCTGCTGCCGCACCTGGACTGGATATATCTCGGCGCCGAGTTCTGCGAGAATTTGCTGGAAGACGGCTTCTGCGGCGAGGCCGAGCGCTGGCAGGCCGAAGGCAAGAAGGTCTGCCTGCTCACGCCGCTGCTGACCGAAAGGGGCGTCAAGGCGCTCGGCTCCCTGGGCCGTCGCCTGATGGCCGCCTGCTCCGCCGGGCGCCTGGACCCGGCCAGGCTGGAACTGACCGTCAACGATCTCGGCGCCGCGGCCCTGGCCGCCAGGGAGCGGTGGCCGTTCAAACTGGCCGCCGGGCGGCAGATCTCGCACAATTTCCTGCAGCTGGAGAAAAAACACCTTAAGGCCGTGAACCGGCCCACGCTGGCTTTCTTCGCGGACCTGGGTATAGAGCGCTTCGAGCTCTCTCCCGCCGGCCGCCTGCCGCCGGCTAATTTTCACTCCAGGGCTTTCGGCCTGGGCCGCGAGGCCTTCAAGGTGACGCTGCATTATCCCTACCTGGACCTGACCACCACGCGCACTTGCCTGGTGGGCATGCCTTACGTGGCGCCCAAGGATTCGGTGAGCGGCATCAACTGCCTGCGCGAATGCGAGGCCTGCTCTTTCGAAGTGGACCATCCCTGGATCAAAGAGAAACTGCAGATCCGCGGCAATACCGTATTCGCCGCTTTCCCGAAAAAGGTTCAGTACGCTCCGGCGGAAGCCGGCCGCCTGAACGCCGACCGGCTTGTTTACAGCCCCTTGGTCTGACCGCCGTGTTCGCGGCCGCGGCAGAAGTTTTCTAGGAGGACGCTATGGTAAATTCCGGAGAAGAACAGTCCCCTTCGCGCCTGAAGGCCATCGAAGACCGCCTGGCGCGGCTGGAGAGACTGCTGGACCTGAAGCCGCATCCGGCCGCCACGGCCCCCGCCGTGGTACCCGCCGCGGCCCCCGCCCCCCGCGCGCCTATAGCGTTCCCGCCTCCTCCGGAGCTGCCGCGGATGCCGCTCCCGCCGGCGCAGAGCGCCCCGCAGCAGCCGTTGAGAACCGGCAGCTGGCTGGGCGCGGTGGCCGTGATCTGCTTCGTGCTGGCGGCCGGCTTCATCATCAAGCTCTCGCTCGATTCCGGCTGGCTGACGCCGCTGCGGCAGATAGGCCTGGCGCTGATGTTCGGCCTGGGCCTGGTATCGGCCGGCCTGATGCTGCTGGACGCCGACCGCGAGTACGCCTCCTTTTTGCCCGCCGCCGGCGTGATAGTGCTCTACGCCGCTATCTTCGCGGCGCACCGCCTCTACGCGCTGCTGCCTTTCGAAAGCGCTCTGTCGATGTCCGCCATGATCTCCGGGCTGTGCGTGTGGCTGTACACGCGCATCCGCTCGGACATTTACCCGGTGGCGGCCGCGGCCGGCTCGTACTGCGCCCCGGTGGTGCTGCACCTGGGCGCGGCTTCCGAGTTCAGCGTCTATTATTACCTGCTTTGCTCGGTGGGCTTTGCGGTGATCTCGGTCTGGGTGCGCTCGCGCACGCTGACCATGGTGTCGGCGTACCTGGCCATGCTGATGACGGCCTTTACCGGCCTGGCCCTGAAGAACGACCCGCTCACGGCCGCCATGCTGGCGCTCAACTTCGTGGTGCTGTCGGCCGGGGTTTACTTCTACAGCTCCCACAACGACGCCCCTCTTACCGAAGAGGAGGCGATGGGCTTCATGCCGGCGCTGATGTTCTTCTATGCGATGGAATATTACTTCGTCGACCGGCTGGCGCCGGGGCTGGCCCCGTGGCTGTCGCTCGGCTTCGCCGGGCTGCTGCTTGGGCTGTACCTGGCCGCCAAGCGGCGCTTCCCCGGGGAGAGCATCGGCAGCGGGAACCTGGTGCTCGCCTTCGCCACGGTGGTCTGCTTCCACTCTTTCTACCTGGAGCTGCTGCCGAAGGACGCCAGGCCCTGGCTGTTCGGCGCCATAATGCTCGCGCTCTGCGCCCCGGCGCTGAAACTCGCCGGCGCGGGCCGGCCCGGGCCGCTGCGCATACCGGCGCTGGGCGTGCTGGCCGTGCTGGCGCTGGAATACCTCTCCATGGCCTCGCATCTCTTCTCCGGCGACGGCGCGCAGTGGCTGGCCGCGGCCTTCTTCGCCGTGCTGGCCATGTGGGCTCTGATAGGCTTCAAGGGCGAAGAGCTGGCGGGCACTCACGGCTACGGCCCGCTGCTGGGCGCGGCGCATTTGCTGGCCGTGCTCGGCCTCTACCGCCTCACCAAAGACTCGGGGTCGCTCTATGTCTCCGCCTCGTGGCTGGTCTACGCCGGCGCGGTGATGGGCTATGCCTTCTCCCGGCGCGACGCGGCCATGGCGCGCTCGGCGGTGTTCGTGCTGGGCTTCGCCGCCGGCAAGGCGCTGCTCTACGACGCGGCCTCCGCCCCGACGGTGGTGCGCATAGTCTGCCTGCTGCTCACCGGGGCGGCGCTGTACGGCTCCGGCTTCTTCCTGCGCAAGATCTCCGGCTGGAAGGACGACGCTGCCGCCTGAGCGGCGCGTCCCCGGTCCGGCCGTCACTAAATAACCATGGGTTGACATTCGTCAACTCATGCTGTAGGCTATATATCACGGGTATATATGGCTAAAGTCTCCATCTTCGCGTTTATCTGCGCCCTGCCGGTACTGCCGGCCGCGGCGCAGCCGGACTTTTCCTCCGCGCTGGAGTCCATCCGGCAGGAAGCCGTTATGCCGGTTGACAATACCCGCGTGCAGCAGGCGCTGCCGCAGCCGGTGGCGGAGCGGGTGAACCAGCCCGGCTCCTCGGAATACCTTTTCAGGATCTACGGCCAGGATTTTAACAAGCACGCCGGCTGGCACATGGACCTGCTGTCCCTCTACCGCCGGGGCGCGGGCGGCAGGCGGCCGCCGCTGGAGGACGCGCTGGCTTCCATAAAGGCGCTCAGCATCCTGGGCGGCGGCGCCGAGCCGCTGGCCTCGGGCGACACCCTCTACTGGCTGCAGAAAGAACTGATCGCGGTGCTGAAGTACGCCCCGGATAAAGAGGCGCGCGGCGCCGCCGCGCTGGCGCTGGGCGTGGCCGCCTCCGGCAAGCAGGCGCAGGAGGCGCTGGCCGCGCTGGCGTCTACGGTGCTCTACGAGAGCGAGGCCTTCGAGGTGCGGCGCTTTGCCGTGATGGCGCTGGCCGGCACCGGGCAGGCGGCGGCCGTGGCGAAGCTGCAGGACTGCGGGCGCACGCTCGCCGCCGAACACGACTTCATAGGCCGCGGCAAGTTCCGCTACGAGGAGGACGAGAGCTCCTGGTCGCTGGAGGCCGCCATAGTCAACGCCCTCGAGTCCATGCTGCGCAGCGAGGCGGGCAACGAGGCGCTGGCGGCGCTGAAATACTTCGGCCACCTCTACAATTCCACCTGCGGCAACTTCACGGTGATCAAGCTGCCCGACGACGAGGGCATAGACGAGACGCTGCTGGTGAACGCGCGGCTGGCGCTGGCGCGCGGCGCGGGCTCGGGCAGCTACCTGTTCAGCAACAGGAACAACCCGGAGACCGGCTCGGCCAAGTGCCTGCTGCCCATCGTCAACGGCGGCGACCTGTGCGAGCTGAGGACCACGGCCGCGCGCCTGTTCCGGGACCTGCACGGCGCGGTGCTCTCCCCGACGGGCAGCTATGTGGAGGGCCGGGCCGACTGCAACGAGCTGATCACCAACAAGGTCATGCTGGAGTTCGCCAAGATCTACCTGGAGGGCCTGGGCACCGGCGCGCTGGTGAAGGGCGCGATAAGCGCCTCGGTGAAGGGCCTGCGCGTGGTGGCCGGCATCAAGCGCGCGGCCAAGGTGGAGAAGTACCGCAAGTTCATGGACATGGCCTACGGCCACTACGAGCGCGTCGACCGGATAAAGGATTACACGGAATACATGAAGGCGCTGGGCAAAGCGTCGCGCTGACCTCAGCGGCCAATGAAAAAGCCCCGGTAACACCGGGGCTTTTCTTTTTTGCGGCGGCAGGCGCCCGGGGCTAGCGGGCGCAGGGGAAACTGTCGTTGGGTAAATTTTCCAGCCTGAAGCCGTCCTTGTCCTTCACCAGCACGAAGCTGTCCACGGCGTTGCCTTTCTCGTACTCGGCGTCGAAGCGGTAGTAGAACCGCTTTTTCCTGATGTTCAGCAGCTTGAAGCTCTTCCTCGCCCCGCCGGTATGGCGCCCCAGCTTTTCGAAGGCGTCCCGCAGCGTGTCCTCGGCGGCCGCGGCCCGGGCTTCGGGCGTGAGCAGGGCCGAGCGGATATAGGCGAAGTCCCTGGAGTTGTAATGGTTGTAGTAGTCGGCCACCACTTCAGCGGTGTCGGTACCGCCCCGCAGCGTCAGCGGTACCACATAGGCCAGGAAGGCGAAGAACAGGACGGAGAGCGCCAGTATTATTTTCTGAAAGGCGGCCATCGGCGCTCCCGCTTTATTTTCCCGCGAGCTGCCCGCAGGCGCCGGCTATGTCGTCGCCGAGGCTCTTGCGCACGGTGACCTCGAAGCCGTAGGTCTCCATCAGGCCGGCGAAGACTTTCACGCGGTCCCGCGCCGGGGCGCGGTACGGGCCGCCGGTGCGGTTGTAGGGGATCAGGTTGACGGTGAAATACTTGGGGGCTGCCACCGCGCGCAGCCAGGAGCTCAGCTTGGCCGCTTGCGAGCGGCTGTTGTTGAGGCCGTCCATCAGGACGAACTCCACGAGCACGCGGCGCTTGGTCATGGCGATGTAGTCGTTGAGGGCCTTGGCGAGCTGCGAGAGCGGGTACTGGCGGTTGAGCGGCACCAGGTCGTTGCGCAGGTCGTCCTCGGAGGCGTGCAGCGAGATGGCCAGGTTGCACTGCGGGAAATCCTTGGCGAAGCGGCGGATGCCGGGCACGTGCCCGGCGGTGGAGACGGAGATGTGGCGCTGGCCCAGGCCTATGCGCTCCGGATCCGTCATGGTGCGGATGGCCTCGCTCACCGACTCGTAATTATAGAAGGGCTCGCCCATGCCCATGAAGATCACGCTGGCTATCTTCTGGTTGCGGTTCTTTTTCAGGTAGGAGGCGGCCGCGAGGAACTGGTCTACGATCTCGTCGGGGGAAAGGTTGCGCTTGAGGCCCTTGCGGCCGGTGGCGCAGAACGGGCAGCGCACCGGGCAGCCGGCCTGCGTGGAGACGCAGAGGCTCCAGCGCTCGCTGGTCAGGTTCAGCAGCACGGTCTCTATCTTCAGCCCGTCCTTCATCTCGAAGCAGAACTTGATGGCGTCGCCTTTCTTGGAGACCAGCGTGTCGGCTGTGTCGAGGGTGTTGAGGCGGAACTCGCCCTCCAGCTTGTCGCGCAGCGGGGCGGGCAGGGCGGAGATCTCGTCCCAGGAGGCGGCGAAGTTCTTGAAGATGGCCTCGTGCACCTGCTTCAGGCGGAAGGCCGGCAGGCCGTTGTCTTTGAGGAAGACGGAAAGCTTTTTAAAGTCCATAGCTATATTATCCCAAATAAAAAGCCCGCCGGGGGGCGGGCTCGGCGCGGGCGGGGCCGCTCAGGGGCGGCACATGTTGGCCAGCGGGGTCTTGGAGCAGTCCACCACGTGCGGCGCTACCGCCGGGCGGAAAACTTCCACCGCTATCTCTTTCTCCAGAGTCTTCAGCGAGGCCTTGAAGTCGAAGAAGTAGGCGCCGTGCCAGGCCTTGATGTCGCGGATCTTGAAGAGGTCCTTGCGGGCCTCCTTGCGCAGCGGCTTGTAATGCAGGATGAAGTCTATGAGCTTGGGCTCCACGTTCTCCACTTCGGCGTCGGCCTGGAAATTGGAGTCCGCGGCGGGGATCTCGTTGGAATAGGCGTCGCGCATGGCCCAGAAGTTGCGCCAGGTGCCCACAATGGAGGGCTTCCTGACCAGCTTCTCCAGCTTTTCCTTTTTGACTTCCAGCTTCATGAACAGCTTGACCACGTAGTTGGCGGGCACCAGCGGGGAGCCGGCGGTGATGAGTTTGTCTATGCGCACGTCGGGCCTGGCCGCGGCAACGCGGTGCAGGGCCGTGTGGGTCAGCACCGAGCCCCAGCTGTGCGCCAGGATGTAGATAGGGCGGCCGGAGTCCTTGAAGGAGTCGTAGACCTCGGTGATCTTGGCCTGCAGCTGCGGAATGGTCTGCTTGGAGTCGCCGGGGTCGCGGGACCAGCGGAAAGGGATGACTATCACGTTATGGTTCTCGTAGCCCGGGATCTCCTTGAGCTTCAGCTCCAGGTAGTTGTCGGGCAGGCGGACGTCCCGCACCAGCTCCCGCGCGTCTTCATCGTACTCGGGGAAGAAATAGCGCGGGTTGAAGCCCACTATCCCGTTGACGATGTCGCTGTCGGTGATGTCCTTGTTGCGGGTGAAGAACTGTATCATGCGCAGGAAGTTGCGCAGTTCCAGCGAGCCCCAGCCGATCTCGCCGAAGCTGAGGCCGGAAACGGTAATGACCACAGGGTCCAGGCCGTTCTTCTTGCCGAGGGTTTCCACGAAAACGGGGCGCGGGAGGGCGGCGGGGGCACGGTTTTCACTGGCGGCAGCTTCGCCGGTCAGGGGGGAGCCTTCGAACGCCGGCTGGGGGGCGGCAGGGAGCTGGTAGGCGGAAAGTTCGCGCACATCGGCCGCGCTCAGGGTGTTGAGCTCGGCTGCGGAGGCTGCGGAACAGGTGAAAACTGCTATAAAGGTGAAAAGGGCGGTTTTAAGGGCTCTCATATAGTAAAATACTAGTATAAATCTAGCAGTTATCCTTGATATCTGTCAATGAAGGCGGTCGGCGTTAAAACCATGTTCTCCAAGCCAAACTTTAAGCGCTTTGCCGCCTTCCTGGGGCTGAACTTTTGCCTCTCGCTGGCTATCTGCTCCGTTTTCCTGCTGTACGCGGGCTCCCACCCGCTGGGGCTGGCTTATGCCGGCGCCGCGCTGGTCTCCAACACGGCCCTGCTGGCCGTGGCCGTGGGTATACCCGCGCTGCTGCTGTACCTGACCCGGCTGCCGGCCCTGCCCGGGGCGCTGCTGGCCGTCTACCAGCTAGGCCTGGTGACGGACGTGGCCGTATATAAGATCTTCAAGTTCCACCTGAACTCCATGGTGCTGAACCTGGTGCTGACCCCTGGCGGGCTGGAGTCGCTGGACCAGGGCTGGGGCACCAAGGCGCTCTTCGTCCTGGCCGCGGCCGGCGCCGGCGCGGCGCAGTGGTGGTTCTGGCGGCTTTCGGCCGGGGCTGCCGGCTGGCGGCTATCCACGGGCAGGCGCCCGCTGGCGCTGGCCGGCCTGCTGCTGCTGTTCGTGGCGGCCGACAAAGGGCTTTACGCCTGGGCCAATCTCTACGACGCCGTGCTGGTAACCCGCAACTCCCAGCTGTTCCCGCTCTACCAGCCGCTGCGGGTGCGCAGCTTCGCCTCCAAATACCTGGGCGTGAAGCTGGACGCCGAGGTGCGCGGGGGCATAGACGTCCGTTACTCCGGGCTGGACTATCCCAAAGCGGCGCTGCGCTCCGAGCCGCCGGCCCGCCCGCTGAACTTCGTGTTCATCGTGGTGGACTCGCTGCGGGCCGACATGCTGGACCCGGAGATCATGCCCGAGACCTGGGCCCTCGGCAAGAAGTCCGCGGTGTTCAGGAACCATTACAGCGGCGGCAACGCCACCCGCTTCGGCATCTTCTCCATGCTCTACGGGCTCTACGGTAATTACTGGTTCCCCATGCTGGGCGAGCGGCGCGGCCCCGTCTTTATAGACGAACTGAAGCGGCAGGGCTATGACCTGCGCGTCTACGCCAGCGCCAAGCTCAGCTTTCCCGAGTTCAATAAGACCTGTTTCGCAGGTGTGCCCCGGGAGGGCATCTACGACGAGCCGGCCGGCGCCAACGGCGCGGAGAAGGACCTGGGTATCTCGGAGAAGTTCCTGTCCTACCTGCGCTCGCGGGACGCTAAAAAGCCATATTTCTCTTTCATCTTCTACGACGCCTCGCACGGCAACTACGACCCGCAGCCGGGGCTGGAGAAGTTCAAGCCCGCCTTCGGCGTCAGCCAGCTGGCGCTTAACAAGGACAATGTGGGCGGGCTTTTTAACCGCTATAAGAATTCCATCCTGGGAGACGACCTGCTGGTAGGCAGGATCATCAAGGAGCTGGAGGCGCGTGGCGGCCTGAAGGATACGGCGGTGCTGGTGCTGGGCGACCACGGCGAGGCTTTCCTGGAGCGGGGCCGCTACGGCCACAACCAGGGCTACAGCCCTGAAGAGCTGCGCGTGCCGCTGGTGCTCTACCTGCCCGGCCGAGCCCCGGCCGAGCTGAAGCATCCCACCAGCCACCTCGACATCGTACCCACGCTGCTGCCGCTCGCGGGGGTAAAGAATCCCGCGGCCGACTATGCCAGCGGGCGGTCCCTTTTCGAGGCCGCGGGGCGGCCTTACCTGACTGCGGCGTCCTGGGACACGGCCGGGCTCATAACCCCGGACGGTATACTGGAGATGCCCCTGGAAGCCTATAAAGGCGGGCTGAAGGTGTTCGACCCGGAGTACCGGGCGCTGGCCGGCAAAGAGGCCGCGCAGTTCTCGCCTCAGATCCTGCAGTTCCAGCGCGAGGCGAGGCGTTTCAGTAAATAGGGGCCCCGGCTCCGTTAACGGCCCGCTATCCCGCGGGCCGTTTTATTTTAGGGGTTGAAATACGCCCCGGCGCACACTATACTATCAAAGCGCTGTTATTACGCGCTTATATTTATGAAGTCACGTCTGCTCCTGCTTCTCCTCTGTCTCTGGGCCGCTCCCGTTTCCGCGGAGCTGTCGGGCATTGATATACCCGGGACGAAGGATAGCGTGCGGACTGCCTGCGCCGGCATAGAGGCCGGGCTGGCGGGGGCCGAGGCGCGTTACCGCGTGCTGGCCTCTTCGGCCATGCCCGCGCCGGAGGCTTGGGCTGCCTACCGCGACGGCCTGGCCGAAACCGGCGAAGCGGTCAAGGGCGCGGACGCCTACGTTGAAGAGTTCTCAGGGCTGATGGAGGGGTTGGAAAAAGCCGACCAGAAGCCCGACGACATGAACGACCTGCGCGTGCTGCGGGCTTACGCCGAGGCGCGCCGGGACGCGGTGCAGGCGCATTACGCCGCGGCCCTGCAAAAGCTGGACCAGCTGGAAGAGCGGCTCGCTTCTTCGGTGCCGGTACCCCTGGACCCCGCCGCGGCCGATGCGGAAAAGAAGCGGCAGCTGCAGGCGGCGGAGAAAGCCCGGCAGCTGGGCGACAAGGGCCGGGAGTTCGCGGCCATCCGGCAGTTCTCGGGGCTGGACCCGCAGCGCGGCGGGGAAATGATGAATAAGTTCTTCGACGGCCTTTCCCCGGCCGAGCGCGGCGATTTCGCCGTGCGCCTGCAGGAGGCGAAAAGACCGGCCGTTAAAGGCGGCTCGGCGCTGGCGCCGGGCGCCCGCGTTCCCAAACCGCTGTACCGGCCCATGGGCGCCGTGGTGCCCGGGGTTTCCGACCCACGGGACGAGGGTTTGGCGCAAGGCCGCGCGGACGCCGGCAAGCCGGCCAGGAAAGAGAAGCCGGCGGTCACAGGCGCGGACCTGAGGCTGGGCATGTGGTCGGCCGTCGGCAAATTCTCGCCGGGGCTGGCCGCCCCGCACCTGCGCGAGGCCTCGCTGGAGCAGGCCGCAGGGGCCAAGGCGGACTGGCTGGGCAAGAAGCGCCAGGATTTCCTGGCCCTCGCAGCCGGGGCCAAGAGCCCCGAAGAGAGGGCGGGACACGAGCGGACGGCGGCCGGCATAGACGCCCTGCTCGCCAAGCGCGGCCCGATAGGGGAGCTCGGCGGCGCCGGCGAGCGCGGCGAGGCGCTGGGAGAGTGGAACAGCTCCGTCACCCGCCTGCTGGACGGCTCCCAGGAGGGCAAGACCGAGCGGGAGCTGCTGGAGCGCAAAGGCGCGCTGGACGCGCAGTACGCCGCGCTGAAGACCGACGCCGAACGGGCGAAGTGGCTCAAAGAGCGCGGCGCGGAATACGACGAGAACGGCGGCCGGCTGGCGGCCTTCTACCAGGGCAACCGGGAATATCTGGCCGCCCGCGCGGCCGCCGCCGAGTCGCAGCGGTTCCTGCGGGCGAGCCTCCCGAATTTCAGCGACGGCACCAACTTCACCGCCGGCGAGCTGGGTCTGCCGCTGCCGCCCGGCCAGAAAGTCTCCGTCTCCGCGCTCAAGGACGGCCCGCGCGGGGTCTCCTATACCGGCGCCGACGGGCTGGCGCATTTCCAGAGCTTCGACGACACGGTGCGCGTCAACGAATTCCTCGACGCTTCCGGCGGGAAGCGCTCGCTCGAGATGCGGGTGGCCGCCGACGGCACGGTTAACAGCGCCGAGCGCCTGCCCGGCGGCCAGCTGCTCAAGACCGAGCAGCGCCGGCCGGACGGCACGCTGACCGTCGAAGTCTACGGCCCCGACGGCAAGGCCGCCGCCTCCCGGCTTACCCGGCCTGACGGCTCTTCGGTGGAGGCGCAGGTGCTGGGCAAGGAAGGCGTGAAGCGCGTGATCTACACCGACGCCAAGGGCGCGGCCACCTGGGAGGCAGCTTCCGTTGCCGGCGGCTATCCCAAACAGAGCGGCCGTATCGTCGGCGGGGTGATGGTGCTCGACAGGCTGGAGCTGGACCCGAAGACGGCCAAGGTCCGGACCGGCGATTATATCCTTGAGACCAGGGTGGAAGGCAAGCCCCAGGGCCTGGAGGTGGACGCCGAGGCCATCAAGCGCCTGCCGGAGGCGCAGCGCGCCGCCGCCGCGCGGGAGGCGGCGGACGCCCTCGCCCCCGGCGACAAGCACCGGGCCGGGCCGCTGGCCCAGTTCATCAACCAGGCCTCGCGCCAGGGCGGGCCGGGCGGGCAGACCTCTATCATAGCGGCGAAAGACGACAAGGGGAACCCGGTTTACCTGGCCAGGATCACCTACGCCGACGGTTCGTTCAAGGAGGTGCTGGGCCAGTGGGACAAGTTGTCAAAAGCCGAAGCGGCGGGGCTGCCCAGCGACGTGGGCCTGAACATCAGCGTGCGCTCCGGGGCGACTGAGAAGGACCTGGCCGAGCGGCAGTACCTGAAGCTCTTCAGGTTCTGCGGCGACAACGTTACCGACCGCTACGGCGCCGAAAGCCGCGTCACCGGCAACTGGTTCGTCGGCTACGGGGCCGAGGCCGACAACTACGTGCACCGCAGCTACAGCGGGACCAACAGGGATTTCAAGACGATCCACACCGGCACCGAGGAGCTCTTCACCAGCCCGAGCATCTTCGGCCACGCCGGCAACGCCGTCGGCACCCTGGGCAAAGGCGCCGTGCAGCTTACCGGCTCGGCCATAGCGGTGGTGGGCGCGGGCACCGTGGGCTGGGCCGACAAGCATTTGCAGGCCGAGTTCCTGGAGCGCGCCAAATCGAATTTCTACGGCAACGACGTCAGCCGCACGCTGGGCCGGGATTACCTGGGCGACCGCTACACCGAAGGCTACGCCGGCATGAAGGTCGACGATACCCGCAATATCCAGAACGTCGGCAGCGAGATGGCCTCGATGGGGCGCCCCACGCTGGGCGCGGTACTGCAGGGCGGCGTCGAGTTCTCCAACGGCGTGGCGACTTCGCTGATAACCGCCCCGCTGGGCGGGCCCGTGACGGGCGCGCTGGGCAAGACCGGCACCGTCGGCGCTACTGTAGCCAACGTGGCCGGCAAGGGCTACGGCGCCTACAAGAGCGTCAAGGGCGTTTACGATACCGGCGCCGCCGGGGTGGAGTTCGTGCAGGCCTACCGCGCCTTCGACGAGCACGACCCGGCCAGCAAGGAGCGCTACTACGCCGCCGTCACCGACCTGACCGCCAAGGGCCTCAACGCGCCCAAGACCGTCAGCGGCGCCTTCAAGCTGGCCGAGACGGCTAAGGACGTGCGCGGCGCGCTCTCCGGCAAGGGGCCCTCGCCGATACTCGGCGCGGACGGCAAGCCCTACCAGGCGCCGCCGGCCGAACTGAGCGACTTCCGCAAGTTCATGCTGGGCAAGAACGAGCCGGGCATGCTCACGCGCGTGATGACCAAGGACCTCGGCGGCGGGCTGGACCCGAAGATCAACATAGACCTCTCCAATAACCCCGTCTCCAGGGCGGTGAACGCCGTGGACAGGTGGGCCACAGCCAAGGTGGACAGGTGGAGCGGCAAGGACAGTGAGATCGCCAAGCCCGGGCTTATAATACCGGGCCAGGCAATACCGAACCCCGACGCGAAGATAGTGGTCCCCGGGCAGGCGGTGCCGAGGCCCGAGGCGAAGATAATAGTTCCGGGGCAGGCGGCCGCGAAGCCGGACGCCGTGATAATAATACCCGGGCAGGCCGTGCCGCGGCCCGACGTCAAGATAGTGATCCCGGGACAGGTGGAGCCCAGGCCCGACGTGAAGCTGGTGCTGCCCGGCGGCGACTAGGCGCCTTCGGCCCTGTCCCTGGCCCGCGCCCTCGCGCGGGCTTTGCTTTTTCTGTGCTTTTCTATCTCCCGCAGGCGCTCCGAGGTTTCGGGGGAGATCTTGAGTTCTATCTCGTCCACCAGCTCCCTCAGGGCGAGGAAGCGGTTGACCGAGCGCTTGCGCTCGCGCTGGCAGCGCACGACGAGGCCCAGCGGCGCGTAGCGCAGCAGCACGGCGTTGGAGGTCTTGTTGATCTTCTGGCCGCCCTTGCCGCTGCCGCGGGTGAACTGCTCGTCCACCAGGCGCAGGTCGATCTTGAGCCGGGCGATGCGCTCTTTGAGCGCCTGCGCCTTGGCCGGCGTGATGTCCGACATTTCCGGGAAATTCACTTGCTCTACTCCAGCGGCTGGCCGTGCTCGCGCAGGTACTTGCGGATATGGGAGCGCGCGCCGGCGGTCTTCACCGTGCCCAGCCAGTCCTTCTTCGGGGCGGAATTCTTGCGCGTCACTATCTCGCAGATGTCGCCGCTCTTCATGGGGTGGTCGAGGCGCACCATCTTGTTGTTCACCTTGGCGCCTATGCAGGTGTTGCCGATGTCGGTGTGGATGGAATAGGCGAAATCTATGGGCGTGGCGTCCACCGGCAGGGGTTTCACGTCGCCCTTGGGCGTGAAGATGAAGATCTGGTCGAGCTCCAGGTCGGTCTTGAAGCTCTCGATGAACTCGCGCGGGCTGGAGAGGTCCTGCAGCCATTCCATCCACTGCCGCAGCCAGTTCAGTTTTTCGTCGAGGTGCTTGTCGGCGCCCTTGTCGCCCAGCTTGTAGCGCCAGTGAGCGGCGATGCCGTACTCCGAGGTGTGGTGCATGTCCTCGGTGCGGATCTGGATCTCTATGACCTCGCCCGAGGCCGCCATGACGCTCGTGTGCAGGCTCTGGTAGAGGTTCATCTTGGGCACGGCGATATAGTCGGTGAAGGAGCCCGCCACCGGCTTGAAGACCGAGTGCACCGTGCCCAGCAGCGCGTAGCAGTTGATGACGGTGTCGGTGATGACGCGCACGGCGAGGGCGTCCTGGATCTCCTCGAAAGGCTTCTCCTGGCGCAGCATCTTGCGGTAGATGGAGTAGAGGTTCTTCACGCGGGCCAGCACGCGGTGCGGCACCTGCGCGCCGGCGAGGTGGGCCTCGAGCTCCTTCTTGAAATTCTCCAGCAGCTTCTCGCGCATGGCGTAGCGCAGCTGCACCTTGGCCAGCAGGCTCTGGTACTCGTCGGGGTGCAGGTACTTGAAAGAGAGGTCCTCGAGCTCCGACTTCAGGTGAAAGATGCCCAGGCGCTGCGCGAGGGGGGCGTAAAGGGAAATGGTCTCGTGGCTGATCTCCAGCTGCTTCTCGCGCGATAAAAAGTTCAGCGTGCGCATGTTGTGCAGGCGGTCGGCCAGTTTGATCACTATGACGCGGATGTCCTTGGCTGTGGCCAGGATCATCTTGCGCCAGTTCTCGGCCTGCGCCTCGTCGCGCGAGGAGAACTTCAGCGTCTCTATCTTGGTCACGCCGGCCACCAGCGCGTAGATCTCCTTGCCGAACTCCTTCTCGAAGGTCTCGTGCGGGATCTTGGTGTCCTCCAGCACGTCGTGCAGCAGGCCGGCCGCTACGGTCTCCAGGTCCATCTTGAAGTCCACGAGTATTTCCGCCACGGCCGCGCAGTGCACGAAGTATTTTTCGCCGGAGGCGCGCTTCTGCTCCTGGTGCGCCTCGCAGGAGTAGTTCCACGCGTACTCCAGCACGGTGGTGTCCTGCGAGGAATATTCGCGGAATTTCTTGAGCAGCTCGTCTAGTTCCATGTTGTCAGTCTCCGAAGTAGCGTATCAGCATTACCGTGGCGAAGCCGAGCGGGAAGATGGCCGGCGTGAGGCGGTCGTAGGCCTTATGCAGGCGCGGCAGGATGTCGGCCATGGCGATATAGAGGAAGGAGCCGCCGCTGAGGCCCAGCGCGAAGGCCTCGGCGCCGGGCGGAAGGTTGCGGATCAGCGGGGCGGCTATGAAGGCGCCGGCGGGGGTGGCCGCCGCCAGCAGCAGGCTGAACCTGAAGGCCTGCTCCCTGGTGCGGCCCGCGTGCAGCAGCAATGACACCAGCGTGATGCCGTCGGCGAACTTGTGCAGTACCACACCCAGCGCGACGTTCAGCCCCGCCACGGCGCCCGGAGAGAAGCCGACCGCTATGTTGAAGCCGTCGAGCAGGGAGTGGAGGCCCATGGCCAGCAGGGCGGCCGCCCCGAGGTGGTGGACGTGGCAGTCTTCCATAAACTCGCTGCAGGAGCTGTGCGCCGCGAAGGTCTCCAGAGTGAACAGCGCCAGCAGCGCGGTCAGCGCGCCGTAGGCGACGGCGTTGGGGGAGAGCGCCGCGCCCTCGGGCAGGATGTCCAGCAGCGCGGCGGAGACCAGCACGCCCGCGGCGTAGGCCAGCGCCCGCGCCAGGAAGGTCTTGCTGAAGCCGCCGAATTTAAGGACCGCGCCGGCCCCGGCCAACGTGAAGATCACGGCGATAATGCTGAAAATAATTACCATAAAAATCGCTTTAAGAATATCGGATGGGGCCGGTGAGGCACGCCCGGCTCGCTCATAAGCGGCCGCGGCAGAAGAGGGCCTGCGGTCCTCCGCCGGCGGAGAACGAGGACCTGTCGCTGCGCTCCATCCGTCGCGCACACAGTGCGCTCCTCAAACAATCTCCGCCGCCGCCCTAATGATAGGCGGTCCGCTTCGGACCTTGGCCCTGCGGCCTAAAATCGCTCGCCGGGCGTGCCTCACCGGCGAAGCCTCTAGGTCTGCGCCTCGTAGAGGCCCCGGTAGACGCCGCCGAGCTTCAGCAGCTCTTCGTGCGTGCCCGTCTCCGCCAGTTCGCCTTTCTTGAGCACAAAGATCTTGTTGGCGTTCTTCACCGTGGACAGCCGGTGCGCCACCATTACCACGGTGCGCCCGCCCAGGATGCGCTCTATGGCGCCCTGCACGGCCTGCTCGCTCGCGGTGTCCAAATTGGAAGTGGCTTCGTCCAGAAGCAGGATCTTGGGCTTCTTGATTATGGCGCGAGCTATGGCCAGCCGCTGGCGCTGGCCGCCGGACAGCTTCACGCCGCGCTCGCCCAGTACCGTGTCGTAGCCCTGCGGCATCGCCTCTATGAAAGCGTGAGCGTCGGCGGCCTTCGCGGCCTCTATCACCTCGGCCATCGAGGCGTTCGGCATGCCGGTCTTGATGTTGCCCAGCACCGTGTCGTCGAAGAGGATCGTGTCCTGCGTCACCAGGCCCATGTGCGCGCGCAGGTCGGTCGTGTCCAGGTCCAGCATGTCGTGGCCGTCTATCTCCACCTTGCCCGACACCGGGTCGAAGAAGCGCAGCAGCAGGTGGATGATGGTGGTCTTGCCCGAGCCGGACGGGCCCACGAAGGCAGCCACCTCGCCCGGGTTGATGGTGAAGGAAAGGCCGTTGAGCACCTGCGTGTCGCGCGAGGGGTACTTGTAGCTCACGCCGCGGAACTCTATCTTGCCGTCCAGGCGGTCTATGTTCTTGGTGTCAGCCTTGATCACCACCGCGGGCTGTTCCTCCAGGATCTGGTAGATGCGCTCCCAGGAGGCCATGCCCTGCTGCAGCTTGGAGTTGAGGTTGCCGATGTTCTTGAGCGGCACATAGGCGGTGACGTAGGCCGCGAGGAAAGAGAAGAAGTTCTCCACGGTCATCGTGCCGGCAAAGATGGCTTTTCCGCTCAGGTAGATGATGGCCAGCAGCACCATGCCGCTGATGAACTCCATCACCGGTCCGCTCATGGCGGTGGCGCGCAGGTAGCGCATCATCTTGCTGAAGTAGGCGTCGTTGGAGACCTTGAACTTGGCTATGGCCTGCTCTTCGTAGTTGAAGGCTTTCACTACGGTGATGCCCTGCAGGCTCTCCTGGAACTTGTGCGAGATCTCGCCCACGATGACGTTGCTCTCGGCCGAGGCCTTGCGCATTTTTTTGCCCAGCACGCCCAGCAGGGCGCCTATGAGCGGCAGCACTACCACCGCTATCAGCGCCAGGCCCCAGTTGAGGTAGAACAGCAGGCCCACGCAGGCCACCACGGTCAGCACGTCGCGGATGCCGTAGAGCGGGATGAACTGCACCGTGCTCTGCACGTTGTTGAGGTCGTTGATGACGCGGCTCATCACGTCGGAAGAGCGCTTGCGCCAGTAGAACTCGAGCGAGAGGCGGTGGATGTGGGCGAACAGGTCCTCGCGGACCTTCTGCACCACCCGCTGGCCTATCCAGCTCATCAGGTAGGCGTTGATGTATTCCACCAGCATCCGCAGCACGAACAGCGCCGGCAGGCCGAAGACGATCAGGCGCAGCAGGTCCATGTTCTTGTCCATGAACACGCCCTTGATGACCGGGCCGGAGATGTAGATGACCGCGTTCTTGATCACCGCGAGGACGATCATGGAGACGGCCGCCTGGGCGAGGCGGATCTTGTGGGGCTTGAGGTACTGCAGCAGGGCCCGGACCAGGACCTTGAACCTGGCTTTATCCTGCGCGGCGCGGGCGGGGTCCGTCATGTCAGCTCAGGTGGGCTATGATCTTCTTGGCGGCGCGCTCGGCGGCGCCGTGCTCGCCCAGCATGGTGCGCAGCCCGGTCAGTTCCTTGCGGGCGGCCTGCATGCGCGGCGGGTTGTTGATGAACGAGAAGGCTTCCTGCGCCAGCCCGTCCACGGTGGCCTTCTCCTGCACCAGCTCTTTGACGGCCGGCTTCTTGAGGAGGATGTTGACCAGGGAGATGTAGGGCGTCTTGATGATGCGCTTGGCCACCTCGTAGGTGAGCTTGTTCATCTTGTAGGCCACGGCCATCGGCACGCCCAGCAGGCCGTTCTCGAGGGTGGCGGTGCCGGAGCAGGTGAAGGCGAAGTCCAGTTTCGCGCGCTCGGCGTAGTCCTTCTCGCGCACGATCTCGATGTCCTTGGACCAGTACTTCTCGGCGTGCTCGAGCGCGGTCACTATGTGCTCGTCGGGGAATTCCGGCACGGCGAACAGGTAGCCGCGCGCCTTGGGATGCTTCTCCTTGATGCGGTAGAAGGCCTTCACGAACAGCGGCAGGTGGCGGTAGATCTCGGTCTTGCGCGAGCCGGGCAGGATGCCGATGCGCCAGGCGCCGTCGGCGGGCGGGAAGTCCTTCTTTACCGGTTCGGGCATCAGGTCCAGCAGCGGGTGGCCGACGAAGGTGGCGTTGCCCTTCACCTTCTTGTAGAGGTCCGCTTCGAAGGGGAAGATGACGAACATTTCCTTGGTGAGCTTGGCCAGCTTGGCGGCGCGGCCCGGGCGGGAGGCCCAGACCTGCGGGCTGATGTAGTAGAACGCCGGGATCTTGCGGTGCGCGGCCAGGCCCAGTACCTGGTGGTTGAAGCCGTAGAAGTCCACCGCGATCACGCAGGCGGGGCGCTTCTCCTCGAGGTAGCGGCGCACCAGCTTGATGAGCTTGAACCACAGCAGGAAATGCTTGAAGGGCGCCTCGAAGCCCACGGCGCCCACGGAGACGAGGTTGTAGAGGAAGCGGTTGGAGACCTCGTGCATGCGCACGCCGCCCATGGCGGTAACGGTGATCTCCGGGTCCTGCTCGCGCAGCGCCTTGATCAGGCCGGCGGCGTGCAGGTCGCCGGACGGGTCGCCGGCCACTATCAGGATGTTCTTGTTGACTGGTGCTATTTTAGCCATAAAATCTCCGCGGGCGCGGGGTATCCGGCCGCGTCCTCCGGGCGCGCTCAGTGCTTGTCTATGCCGGTGTTCTTGAGGCCCTCTTCCACCAGCATCTTGGTCGCCTTGCCGATGTCGGACAGGCGGCCGGCCAGGGATTCGGGGGCTTCGTCGGTCTTGGAGCCGGACACCTCGAAGCGGCGCATGCGCTCGGTGATGCTGAGCGCGAGCCGCAGGGCCTTCAGGCCCTTCTCGCCGCTGGGCGTGGGGGTCTTGGCGGTGCGGATGCAGTCTATGAAATGGGAGATCTCTTCCCGTATGGGCTGCTTGGGCGCGAACTTGGGGTAGGTGATCTCTATGTCCTTGAGCGAGTTCACCACGGGCGTCTTTTTGGTGTAGATCTTCAGCTTGGAGCTGACGTAGTCCACCGAGATGTAGGCGTCCTGCTGGTAGATGCGCATGCGGCGGGAGGCTTCCATGGTGGCGCGGCTGGCGGTAATGTCGGCCACGCAGCCGTTCTTGAACTTGATGCGCACGTTGGAGATGTCCTCGTGCTGGGAGAGCATGCTCGCGCCGATGGCCTCGAAGCTCTCGATCTCGGAATCTATCATCAGCAGGATGATGTCCAGGTCGTGGATCATCAGGTCCAGCGTGACGCCGGTGGCGGCCACGCGGGGGTCGTAGGGCCCGAGGCGCTCTATGGTGACGTAGCGGGGGTTCTTGACGTGCTTGAGGGTCTCCACCACGGCGGCGTTGAAGCGCTCGGAGTGGCCCACCTGCAGCACCACTTTGTTCTTCTCGGACAGCTCCAGCAGCTTGCGGGCGCCCTCTTCGGAATTGGTGATGGGCTTCTCCATCAGCACGTGCACGCCGGCGGAGAGGGCCTTCACGCCCAGGTCGGCGTGGTATTCGGTGGGGGCGGCTATCACCAGCGCGTCCACCTGGCCGAGCAGCTCCTCCACGGTCTTGTAGGCCACGCAGTTGTGGCGCCAGGCCAGCACCTGCGCGCGCAGCAGGTTGGGGTCGGAGACGCCCACCAGCTCTACTTCCGGCATGGTAGAAAGGGTTTTAGTGTGGAAACCGCCCAGCTTGCCTGCGCCCACTACGCCAAAACGGAGTTTTTTGTTTTCAGCCATATGTTGTCCTCAAAAATAGACGGAAACCGGCGGGCTTGGCCCGCCATTTATCTTATTATTCTACTAAAAATGGGGGGTTACGGTCCTAAAGGGGACGCTGCTTCCTATCTTCCTAAAGTTAGGAAGATAGGAAGCAGCGTCCCTTGGTTACCACTTGAGGGCTTTGGGGAGGTTGCGGTAGTCGTCGGTCCACGCCCGCCAGCCGGGGCGGGGGGCGGGGGGCGCCCAGCCGTCCTTGACCAGCCTGGCCAGGTGGGCGGGGTTATCGGTCGCGACCAGCCACTCGGAGCCCAGGCGGGCCGGGTCGTTGGGGTCGTAGGAAACGCTCTTATAGAGGGTCTTCATGCCGGCGGCCGCGGCGGAGAGGTCCAGCACCGGCACAATATCCACGAAATTGGCCGAGACGTGGAACACCATCAGCCCCCCGGGTGCGAGCCGCGAGCGGTACAGGGCCAGGGCCTCGGTGGTCACCAAATGCAGCGGTACCGAGCCGCCGGTGAAGGCGTCCAGGTACAGCAGGTCGAAGCGGCCCGGCGGCTCTTTCTGCAGGTTCACCCGCGCGTCGCCGGTGATCACGTTCACTTTCGCCTTGCAGCGCGCGAGGAAAGTGAAATATTGCCGCGCTATCAGCTCCACGTCGGGGTCAAGCTCGTAGAAGGTCCATTCCGTGCCGGGCCTGGCGTCGGCGCAGCTCACGCCCACGCCCAGCCCCACAGCGCCTACGCGCCTGGCGGGGAAATGCGTCAGCACTTCGTTTATGGGCGACCCCGCCGCGTAGTAGGTAGTGCCCTGATCTTCGGTGCCGGCCGCGGTGCGCTGTATGCCGTGCACGGTGGCGCCGTGCACGAAGCGGCGCAGGCCCGCGCCCTTGTCCTCCTCCACGCGGTACATGCCGTAAAAATTCCGCAGCGCGAAGACCGTGGTCTCCCCGGAGAGCCGCGCGCCGCCCCAGATGATGCCGCCCAGCAGCGCAAGCGACGCCAGCGAGGCCCGGCCGCCGAAGCCCCGCGCCCGCCCGGCCGAGTAGGACATGGCCGCGACAAGCGCCGCCGCCGCGATATAGAGGTCCGCGAAGCCATAGCCGAAGCGCAGCGCACCGGCGGGCGTGACCAGCGCCGTACCCAGCACGCCGCCGAGGCCCATGGCCAGGTAATAGCGCGGCGCCAGCCGGTTATGTACCGGCCTGGCCAGGTAAAGCTCCCGGTGCAGCGCCACGCAGACGAAGAACAGCGCCCAGTTGAGCAGGGCCACCAGCACTGTGCTGACGGGGCTCTGCAGCCGCCAGAGCGCGATCATCAGCGCGCCCAGCAGGCCGAACAGCAGCACCCGCAGCGCGGTCAGGCTGAACTCGCGGCCGGAGAAGAGCAGCGCGTACGAAAGCAGGTAGGCGGCTAGCGGGATCATCCAGGTGAGCGGCATCGAGGCCGTGGCCGAGCCCTGGTAGCTGGTCACCGCGGCTAGCAGCGCGGAGGTGGCGGCCGGCAGGGCCAGCCAGAGCCCCCAGCGGGGCTTCTCGTCGGTCTGCTCCGGCGGGCGCGGGGCCTGGCCGCCAAAAGGCAGCAGCCGCAGCGCGGCCAGGTAGAGGAAGAAATACAGGAGGTAGAGGCCGCTCCAGAGCCGCGCCGCTTCGCCCAGAGCGAGGCGCGGCTCTACCAGCATGGCGTAGGAGAACATGCCGGCCAGCGAGCCGGCGTTGGACCAGCCGAACACGCCGAAGGCGCTGCCGCCCTCGGTGTCCGCGAGCAGGCGGTGGCACAGCGTAGTGCCGGCGGAGAGCGCTATGAAGGGCAGGCCGATGAACAGGGCCAGCCGCCAGAGCAGGTCCGGCACCGGCGCCGCGAGGGCCTGCCGCGGGAAGTCGCCGCCGGCGAGGAGGGCGGCCGCGAGCAGGAAGGCCAGGTGTATGATCAGCAGCGGGCGCGCGGGCAGGCGCTCGGAGAGCTGCTGCGCGTAGGCGTAGCCCGCCACCAGCGCCGCCTGGTAGAAGAGCAGGCAGACGGTCCAGACATAGTAGCTGCCGCCGAACAGCGGCAGCACCTTGGCGCCGGCCATCAGCTCCAGCTGGAAAAGCAGGAAAGAGCCCAGGAAGGCGGCGGAATGAAAAAGCAGTCTGGGGCCGCTGAATTTCGCGGACAGGTCCATCAGGCCCCGGCGGCCAGCAGCCGCTCGGCCTCTTCGGTGAGCGCGTTCAGGGCGTTCTCCAGCTCCAGGGTCTTGGCGGCGATGTCGTCGGTTTCGGCCACGGTTATGGGCGCGCCGTATACCGCCTCGATGCGGCCGAAGGGCAGTGGGAACTGGTACTTGTCCCAGCTGCGCAGCACCAGCTTTCTCGACAGCGCGCAGGCCGCGGGGATGATCGGGATGCCCCCTTTCTGCGCGATGAGGACGACGCCGGCTTGCGCTTTAAAGATGGGGCCCTTCGGGCCGTCGGGGGTGATGCCTATGGAGTAGCCGTTCCTGGCCGCCTTGATCAGGCCGCGCAGCGCCATGACGCCGCCGGAGCTGCTGGACCCGCGGAGGAAGTTGAAGCCAAGGGGCAGCAGGATGCGGGCGAGGTACTCGCCGTCCTTGCTCTTGCTGACCATGCCTGTCATGCCGCTGCCGCGGTGCAGCCAGAACATCAGCGCTTCCTGCCGGTGCCAGAGGGCGTAGGCCGCGGGCCCGGGGTAGTCCTTCTGTCCTTTGATGGTGACGCGCGAGGTCAGGCCGAGGAGGCGGAGGTAGAGCCGCGCCAGCAGCGGGAGCAGCCAGTAAGCGGGGGAATTCTTGTGGAGCAGTTCGTTCATAGGAACACGTTAACGCCGAAGTAATTATATACAGAATAGAGCGTCGGGGTAAACAACGGCTCCGGAGCTGTTCCCCTTGCCCGCTGAAGGTCTTGGTTCAATGGCTACTTGGGGGCGCCTAAGGCGTAGCTCAGGCCTAGGTGGTGGGTGCTGCCCAGCATGCCCTGCGCGCGCAGGGCGTAATCCAGCGTGAACTTGCCCAGTTCAAAGCCGAAGCCGGCCGTAAGCCCGCTGATGCCCCCGGCGTCGGGGGCCGCGTTATTGTAGCCGGCGCGGCAGGCCAGGCTCCAGCCGCCGCCCGGCGCCAGCCGGTATTCCGCGCCGCCGCCGGCCCAACCCGGGCCGTCCTTCGGGAAATTGAAATCCGCGAAGTACTGCCATTTATCGGCTGGGATCATCACGCCGATCTTCACGTTCGTGGGCAGCGGCGACTCCTCGAGGGCGAACTTGAGGCCCTTGCCCAGGTGTTGTATGGCCGCGCCGACGAAGAAATCGTCCGCGTTGAAGACCAGGCCCAGGTCCAGCGCGGCTCCGGAAGCGGAACCGGAGATCCTGGAGTCCAGGTACTTGGCCGCGGCGCCGGCCAGGACGCCGTCGGCCAGCGGCCTGGCGTAGCCCAGCGCGAAAGCCGCGTCGCGCGGGGACAGGCTGCCCGCCGGGGCGCCGGTATTGTCCAGCGAGGTCATGCTGCCGTAGCGCAGGTATTGCGCCCCGGCGCCGATAACGCCGCCTTTGAACGGCACGGCCGCGCCCAGCACGTCGTAAGAAAGGTCCTCCGCCAGGAGCGCGTGGCTGAAGGCGGCTGAAGCGCCGCCGTCAGCCAGGCCGGCGGGGTTCTGGAACAGCGCCATGGCCCCGCGCGCGGAGGCGGCGGAAGTCTCGCCCAGCGCGGCGCTGCGGGCGTCGGCAGGGAGCTTCAGGAAGGCGGCCGTGCCGGTGCCCGCCTTGTTGGCGCAGTACCCCGCGCGCGCCGCCGCGCACAGCAGTACCGCCGTAAGTATCCAAGCGCTCTTCTTCATCTTTCCACCGCTACCTTTATTATCTTGGTCTTAGATCCCGCCTTGATATGCGCCAGGTAGACGCCGCTGCCGGCCTTCTGCCCGGCCGAATTCTTTCCGTCCCACACCTTGAAGCCCAGGTCGGCCGCGGTCAGCTTGTACTCCCTCACCAGCTGGCCGGTTATCGTGAAGATCCGGATCTCGGCGTTGTCGGTCAGGTTGTCGAAAATTATCCCGTCGGTGCCCGGCGCGGAATCGAACCGCCCGCCTGAGCCGGGCTTCCACGGCACAGGGTAGGCGCGCGCGGAGTTCAGGTCGGCCGCCAGCGGCGCGAACAGCGCGAAGAAGCTGAAATGGGAAGTATAGCCGGTGACCTTCTTGTTGCCCACGTCCACCACCGACGAGAGGTCGCGCTGCCACGGCCCCGCCGCGTTATGCGCCGAGTACATCACCAGCTGGTTGGCGTGCATCGTGGTGCCGTCCACCATGCCGTCGCCGTCGGCGTCGGGGTAGGGCAGCGTGACGGCGGCGATCTGGCCGCCGGCCAGTGCGCTCTGGTTGGAGAGCACCACCTCGGCCATCACGCCAACCGGCTCGGCGTCGGCTGGCGGCGGCGGCGCCAGGGTCGGGTTATTTGTTACCGCCACCGTGGCCGTGGAATTGTCCAGCGCGCCCGGCGGTATCTCCAGCCTGGTGACCAGCGCGGAGCCGGCGTCGGCGGCCTGCAGGGTGTTGGTGACCAGGTTGTTGACGGTCTGCGACTTGGTCACCTTGCCGCCGGAGACGTTCTCCACTATATCGGCCTCGGCGGGGTCCACCGTGATCATGATGGCCGCCGGCGTGGTGTCCGGCATATAGCCGAGGTCGGTGGCCACGACGCGCAGCTCGTAGGCGCCGGGAGTCAGGCCGGTCACGTCCCAGTGTATGAAGTAGGGCGCGGCCGTGTCCGGGTTGGGATGGTTGGCCGGGTCCTTGGCCGGGATGTCGAACCAGACGCCGGCGCCGGAGGCGCGGTACTGGAAGCGCAGGTTCAGCGTCTCGGCCTGCGTGCCGGTGACCAGCTCGGCCATCACGGTGACGCTGTTGCCGCTTACCTTCTTGCCGCTCTGCGGCACCTTGATGGCCGCGCGCACGCCGGTCAGGCTGGCCAGCGCGGCGGCAGAGGCACGCACATAGGTGTTCTTTTCCTCCGCGCCGCAGCGGTGCGCGGCGCGCAGGCCGTACTTGTACACGGTGCCGTAATTCAGCACCGGGGTGGTATAGGAGGTCTGCAGCGCTGTCATCAGCACTATCGGCGTGGCGTAGTCTATAGTGCCGGTGCCGTTGTCGAAATACAGATTGTAACCGGTTATGCCCTCGAAGGGCGCCGGTTCCCAGGACAGGAAGATCCGGCCGCCGGCGAGCGACAGGGCGGACAAATTGCCCGGCGGCAAAGGCACCGGGTTGCCGGTCACCACCGGCCCCGCCTGCGCAGGCTCGGTGGCGAGGCCGTCGCGGTTTATGTTCCAGACGCGGAAATAATAGGTGCTGCAGCCCAGCAGCCCGGTATCGGTGAACCCAATCCCGACGGTGGAGAAGGTCGGGCCGTCCACCCGCCGCACGCGCGCCGCGGTGCCGGCCGGGTTGCCGTTGAGGCCCCAGGCCAGCGTGGCGCTGGTCGAGTGCACGGCGGTCAGGGTAAGGCCGGAGGGCATGTTGGCCAGCGTGGCCACCGGTATGGCCGCCGGTGACGCCTGGCTTTCGCCGCTGTCGTTGAGGGCCGACACGGTGACGCTATACGTAGTATTGGGCGCGAGGTTCTCCTGCGCGAAGGCCGGCCCGGCGGGAGAGGCCGAAACAGCGGCTGGAGCGGTGGCCGGATGCACATAATAGGCCGAGGCGCCAGGTACGGCGGCCCAGGTCCAGCTGATGGACGACACGCCCAGCACTGCCCCGGCCGGCGCCGCCGGCCTCTCCGGCAGCGGCGGCAGGGTGGAGGTGGAGACTGCGGCGCTGAAGCCGGAGAGTATGCCGTCGCCATTAACCGCGCGCACCTTGAAATGATAGACCGCGCCGGCGAGCAGCCCGGCGGCGTCGTGCGAAACGGCTGTGGTCGTGGCTATCACAGCCGGCATAAAATCGGCCGAGCTGGAGCGCAGCAGCTGGTATAGCGTGCCGGCCGGGTTGCCGTTGGCGGTCCAGCCTAACGACACCTGCGCGTCCGTCCTGCCCGTAACGGCTATGGCGGCGGGTACTGCGGCCAGGGTGTAATAAGTAGCCGAGGCGGTAAGCCCGCCGTAGCCGCCCGCCGTATAAGCCCCCACCCGCACCGAGGCGGCCATGTTCGGCGTCAGCCCGGTCTGTACAAACGAAGCGCCGGCCGTGCTGAAGGCCACTGCCCCCAACGCGCCACCGCTGGAGGCTAACACCCCAAAGCCTGTGGCCTGTGTCACGCTGCCGGCGCCCCAATGCCAGGAGACTGAACTGGTGCCCAACGCTGTGCCTGCCAGGCCCGTTACCGTGCCGGAAGCCGGCGCTATCAGCGTAGTTATCGGGCCGGCGTAAGCGTACGGGGACGGTATGCCGTTCTGATTGACGGCGCGCACCCTGGCGTACCAGGTGCCGCCCTCCGCCCTGCCGGTTATGGTAACGGTCATAACCGGGCCTGAGCCCGAGAACGACGGGGAGAAAGAAGTCGATTGCGAGATGTTGTACTGGTAGCCGGTGCCGGAAGCCGGATTCTGCCCGGCGCTCCAGGTGAAAACGAAACTGGAGTAATATACCGCCGTGAAGGCCGGGGTGGACGGCACAACCGCCAGCGTGGCCCTCACGTCGGCTAAGGTGTAGCCGGAGCCCGGAGTCGTGGAGACATAGCCGTAATAGCTGGTGTTGGGGGCGAGCCCGGTAAAGGTCTGCGACAGCGCCGTGGTGGTGGCGCCGAAGACCGGCACCGGCGCCGGCATGGTGGAGAGGATAGCGGCATATACGGTGCCGCCGGAGAAATTCGCGGCCCAATTTACGGTCAGGGAACTAACCCCGACCCCGCTGAATGGCAGGCCGGACAGGACAGGCACCAGGTAGGTGAAAGTGCTGCCGCCGGTCTCGAAGGCCTGCTCGTTGCCGGCCGCGTCCGCGGCGCGGGCGACGGCGAAGTAGGTGACGCCCGACGTCAGGGCCGCTTGCGGCAGGCCGGCATAGGTCCAGGCAGCGGTCCCTGCGGCGAGGTTCCACTCCTCCGTGGAAGTCCAGGCCGCGCCGTCCCAGTATTGGCCGTCGGTCAGCCGCCGCACTTTCACGACTACGCTGTCTACCCCGCCGATGTCATAAGCCGTACCGCTCAGGCCGGAGAAAACGCCGACCGTCGAGCCGGAGGCGGGAACCGTAACCGCGGAAACCGGGAGAGAAGCGTCTACGATGAAAGTCCTGACTGCGGGTACGGGTTGCGGCTCGCCGCCAGTGTTGTAGCCTGTGACGGTGACGGTATACGAGGAGAGGTCCTCGGTGAAGGCGGCCGGGCCGTCGATGCTTTGCACCCAGACTCCGAAGGGCGAAACGAAGGTGAAAGTATCGGATTCCACCCAACTTAGCGTAGGCTCATACCACCAGGCCACTGGTTCTTTAAGCCGCTTGATACGAATCTGTACACCAGCGTTCTCCCGCAGATTCTCGCCGATACCAAAAACGTTCAAGACGTCGTATCGCTTGTAAATACCCATTTCCAATGCAGGCGTCTCTATTGTCACCGTAGCCGTCAGCCCGCGCGTGCGGGAAAAGACACTCGCGTTGGATGTAGGCACACCAGCACCGTTAAAATTCAAGACGCTGTAATAGTAGGTTGTGAAAGATTGCAGACCCGTGTCCGTGAAGGAAAGCGCGGGCGTAGAGAGAACCAGGGCGTAGGCGATGCCATCAGTGGAGCGGTACACCTGCGCCAGCGTGCCGGGCGGGTTGCCGTTGAGGCCCCAGGTCAGCGTCGCGCTGCTTACGTGCGGGACCGCCGCCAGGCCCGACGGCACATTGGCCAGCGTCCAGGTGGAGACAGTCACCGACTCGCCTGTTTCGATCCCGTCCTGACCGCGCGCCTTGGCCTTGAAGGTGTACTGCGTGTTCGGGAACAAGCCGGTAAAGGACGAGGCGGTACCCGGCGTGTAGGCTGCATTTGTGGTCAGGCTGCCGGTACCCCATCCGCCGACGGCGTACAGCTTTCCGCCGGCAACCGCCACTGCCAGCTCGCGCCGCGCCGCTGGCATTGCGCTCCTCGAAGTCCAGTTATTGGCGGCCGGGTCATACTCCTCATTGAGGGCCACGTTGGCGCTGCCGGTGTAGCCGCCGACCGCCAGTATTTTGCCGCCGATAACCCCGGAAGCCAGGTGCGAGCGGGGGGCGGGCAGCGCGGCCCGGACAGCCCAGACGTTCGCGGAGGGATCGTACTCCTCGTTGGTGTTCAAAGCGCTGGAACCGTTATAGCCGCCAAGGGCGTACAGCCTGCCGCCCGCTGGCGCCACGGTCAGCGCGTAACGCGCCGTAGGAAGCGGCGCTTTGGCGGTCCAGGCGTCCGTGTCGGGGTCGTACTCCTCGTTCGCGCTCAGCGCGGGGGAGGTGTTGATGCCGCCGATGGCATACAGCTTGCCGTTCGCAACCCCGGCCTCAAGACTGTACCTGGCCGTGGGCATTGCCGCCTTGGTGCTCCAGGTATTGGAAGCCGGGTCGTATACCCTGTTGGTGTTCAGCACGGTGCCGGCGCTGTTGATGCCGCCTACGGCGTATATTTTCCCGCCTATGCTCCCGATGCCGAAATACCTGTACGCGACCGGCATGGCGGCCCGGGTGGTCCAGGCGTTGGCTACCGGATCGTATTCCTCGTTGGTGTTCAGGTAGCTCGTGCCGTTCCAGCCGCCCATGAAGTAGGCTTTCCCGCCGGCTACCGCCGCGGCAACGGCGGTACGGGAGGTCGGCATAGCGGCCCTGGCCGTCCAACTATTGCCGGCCGTCCAGGAGCCGTAAACCCCGTCCAGCGCCACGTTCACTCCGGAAACGCCGCGGTCCAGGCCGGTAAAAGCAGGTGAGGCGGCATAGGCGGAGGCCACTATCGTGCTGGCGCCCACTTCGTCGAAAAGGACGCCTGAAGGCGTTTCGACCAAAACCGAACCGGCGCCGGCCTGTATATAACCTGAAGCGGACGAGACCGAGACGTACCCGTAATAACTGGTGTTGGCGGTTATGCCGCTGAACGTGTGGGAGGCGGCCGTGGTGGTGGCGGCATAAATGAACGCGCTGTCCGACGGCGCGCTGGCAAGCCGCACATAATACACGGTCCCGGCGCTATGGCTGGTGCCCCAATTAACAGTTAAGGAACTGATCCCGATCCCGCTGAACGGGGCGGAACTGATGGCGGCCGCTGTGGTGACGAGACCTGCTGTGGCCGAGTACGCGCTCGGCACGCCGCCGCCGTTGAAATTGCGGACGCGGTAATAATATGTGCCGCCCGGCTGGAGGCCAGGGTCCGTAAAACTCAAAGCGGGCGTGGACAGGAGCAGGGAGAACGCCGCATTGTCGGTGGAGCGGTAGATCTGCGCCCAGGGCATGCCGGAATTGCCGTTGAGTCCCCATGACAAAGCAGCGCCGGTCGCCTGCGGGATAGCGGATAACCCGGAGGGCGCGTTGGCCAGGGTCCAGGTGGAGACGGTCACCGACTCTCCGGTCTCGAGGCCGGCCAGGTTGCGGGCCTTGGCCCTGAAGCTGTACTGGGTGTTGGGCGCCAGGCCGGGAAAAATGAACGCCACGCCGGGGTCATATGCCTCGTTCGTATTCTTGGGGGTCCCGTTGTAGCCGCCGATGACGTACAACTTGCCGCCTATCGCCTCGCCGGCGGTCTCGCGTCTGGCGGTGGGCAGCGGTGCCCGCGTCGCCCAGTTGTCGGTAGCGGGATCGTATTCCTCGTTGGCGCTCAGGTGTGGCCCGCCGCCCGTAAGCAGGCTGTATCCCCCGGCTGCATAGACCTTCCCGCCAATGACTCCCGTTGCGAACGCATAGCGGGTCGTAGGCATCGGGGTCTTACTGCTCCATGTATTCAAAACGGGATCAAATTCCTCATTGGTGTTCACGGTGGCCGAGGAATTTCCGATTATGCCGCCCAGCGTGTACAGCCTGCCATTGACCACGGCAGACAGCAGTTGGTAGCGGGGGGTAGGCAGCGGCGCTTTCAGGCTCCAGGTATCGCTCTCCGGGTCGTACTCCTCGTTAGCGGGCACCGCAGAGGCTCCGTCATGTCCGCCAAGAACATATAGTTTGCCCCCTACCGCTTTAGCGGTCAGCTGGCTCCTCGGTACGGACATCGGGGCCTTGGTGGCCCATGAGTTCGAGACCGGGTCATATACCTCGTTCACAGCGAGGATGGAAAGATTTCCTCCGCCAGCCACGTACAAGCGGCCGTTTATTACCCCTACGCCTATACCCGCCCTGGCCGTAGGCATGGCGGCTTTCGTCGTCCAGGCATTGGCGGCGGGGTCATATTCCTCGTTTGTGTTAAAGAACGTCGACCCGCCCACTTCCCCGCCGACAGCGTACAGCTTGCCCCCGATAACCGCGGCCTCAAGGGCGTCGCGGGTGGTAGGCAGAGCCGCTTTCGCCGCCCAGACATCGCCGCTGCGCCAGGCTGAGTATGCCCCGTTAATAGCCACGTTCACGCCGGACTGCCCGGAGCTGAGGCCGGGCAGATCCGCAAGATACGCCGAGGCCGTGATGGAGTTGGAACTAACCTCGTCGAAATAGACCGCCGAGGGAGTTCCTATCGGCGTCACGGCTGACGGCTGGTTGGAAACCCCGCTGTAATTCGCGGCCTCGTCGCGGGTCCACAGCTTGAAGTAGTAGGTGGTGTTGGTCTGCAGGCCGGATACCTGCCAGCCGCGCGCCGTCCCGGGGATCACGCCCGAGGTGGAGATGACCACCTGCGCGGCCGTGGTGGACCAGGATATGCCTGTGAAGGTGGAATGCTGTATCAGGAACGCGCCGGCCAGGACGCCGGTATTTCCGTCGGCCCCGGGCGCGCTCCAAGTCAGCAGCAGCGCGCCCACGCCGCCGCCGGGAGCGGCCGTCAGGTCGGTGAGCGCGGCGGGCGGGGCGTTGCCGGCGCCGTAGACGAACGTGCTGGAGGTGAAATTGGCGCTCCAGTTGCCTGAGGTGTCCATCGCCTTCGCGTTGATGGTATAGGTGGAGCCGCTCACCCAGGACGGAACGGAGGAATAGGTCCAGGTAAGGCTGGAGACCGAGGCATGGAACCAGGCCTGGGAGGCCGTCCAGGCGACGCCGTCCCAGAAGAGCCAGTCGTCGTGCCTGCGCACCGAGACCGTTACCGAGGCCACGGCCACGGAGTCAAAGGCCGTGCCGGAAAGGGAGGGGAGCGAGGATTGGATGGAGCCATTGGCAGGCTGGGTAATGCCCACCGAAGGCGCAATAAGGTCCAGCGCCGAGGCCTGCGCGGCCGGAGCGGCTACAAGAGCGCACAGCAGGCGGAGTATTACCCGCCCGCGCGCGACGCGTTCCCTGCCGCAGCTTAGAGACATCATTTAACCCCGCCTGCGCGCTGAAAAACCTGCCGTTCATATTCTAGCAGGAGATGGGTCAGGCAAAACCCCAAAAAAAGTCAAATATCCACCAAATATATTCGCAAGTATAAATATTAATTATCCCCGTATTAAAGTCTAGTGCACGCCCCTTGATTTGTCAAGGCTGCCTAAACTGACGGTCCTGCCCGCACTGCCGCGCTTGCGGAGCCATGGCGGTGAAGGGGGGCGTGCTTATTTGCCTTGATTGAATGAGGAGGAGTCGGCGCCGATAACCGTTATGCCGGTCTCTTTGGCGGCGGCGAGAAAGTCTTCCATGCCGAGGATGAGGGTTTTGCCGGCCTCGAGCACCAGCGTAGTGGCGCCGGATTCTTTCATGACGCGCAGCGTCTGCGCGCCGGCCACCGGCAGGTCGAAGCGCATGTCCTGGCCCGGGCGGGCCACTTTCACCACGGTCAGTTCTCCGCCCTTGGCGCGGGTCAGCGCGCCGCCGCGGCGGATGCACTCGTCGGTGCCCTCTATGCCTTCGGCGGCCACCACCACCTGGTCGCGCAGCACGACGGTAAGGCCGATGTCCAGCGCCGAGAGGGCCTTGGCTGCCCGCCAGCCGTAAGCGGCGGTCCTGAGCGTGTCGGAATCCAAATGTTTGCCGGCCAGCACGCCGGGCTTCACCAGCAAATGCTCCAGCAGCGTGGCTGAGCTGGCTATCTCTATGCCGTCGGAAGCCAGCTCTTCGGCCACCGCGGCGAAGATGGCGTTGGCCTTCTTGTCGCGCAGCTTGAAGAGCAGCTTGGCGCAGCGCAGGTCGGGGATGATGCCGCCGAAGATGTTCACGTGAGGGATGGAGCCTACCATCAGGGCGCGGAGAGCGCCGTTCTCTTTGAGGAAATCGATGGGGCCGCCGACGTTGCCGAGGCGGAACCAGGCGGTCTTCGCCGCGTACTGCTCTATCTCTTTGGGGGTGATGTCGTTGAGGCCCACGACATAGACTTCGCGGCCGGCCTTTTTGGCCTCGGCCGCGAACAGCAGCGGGAAGCTCCCGCCGCCGGCTATCAATCCTATTTTTTCGCCCATTTAGTCGTTGGAAGCCGTCTCCAGCTCGCCCTTGCGGCGGGGGCGGGCTATGCCGCGCTTGGAGGCCTCCACGAAGTCGAGTATCAGGGAGGCTTCCGGCGGCAGGTTCTCCGCGCGCAGCTTCGACACGGCGTCCTTGAGGAGCAGGCCGCGGAAGAACAGGGTCTTGAAAACGTGCTTGACGGCCTTGATCTGCTCGCGGGTATAGCCGTTGCGCTTCATGCCGACGAGGTTGAGGGCCACGGGGCGGGCGCGGTCGCCCTGCGCGGTGACGTAGGGGATGATGTCCTGGTTGGCCATGCCGCCGCCGGAGATCATGGAGAACTTGCCGATGCGGGTGAACTGGTGGATGCCGGCGAGGCCGCTGATGATGGCGCGGTCGCCTATCTCCACGTGGCCTGCCGCGGCGGCGCAGTTGACCATGACGACGTTATTGCCGACGCGGCAGTCGTGGCCGATATGGGAGTTGGCCATCAGCATGCAGCCCGAGCCCATGGTGGTGATGTCCGTGTGGGCGCCGCGGTGCAGGGTGACGTTCTCGCGGATGACGTTGTTGTCGCCCATTATAAAGCGCTTGTGCTCGCCCTTGTAGCTCCAGTCCTGCGGGGGCATACCCACGTAGGCCGCGCCGGTGAACCAGTTGTCCTTGCCGACGGTGCAGAACTCGAAGATGCAGTGCGGGCCGATCTTGGTGCCGGCGCCTATCTGTACGTCCTCGCCTATTACGGTGTAGGGCCCTATCTCGACGTTCTCGCCGATCTGGGCCTTGGGGTCTATTATCGCGGTGGGGTGTATCTTAGTGGGCATTGTCTCCTCCAGAAAGTTTCAAAATCTTCAGTTTATGACGAAGGTGAGCTCGGCCTCGGCGGCGGACTCGTCGCCTACCCAGGCCTCGGCGCGGACCTTGCCCAGGTGGCTCTTCATGCGCAGGATCTCCACGTGCATCTTGAGCACGTCGCCCGGCACTACCTGGCGGCGGAACTTGGCGCGGCTGATGCCGGCGAAGAAGCCCAGGCGGCCCTTGGTCTCGGGGAGGTCCATCATCATGGCGGCGGCGGTCTGGGCCATGCCCTCGAGCATGAGCACGCCCGGCATGATGGGCTTTTCGGGGAAATGACCGTGGAAATAGAGCTCGTTGGCGCTGACGCATTTCACGCCGACGCAGTACTTGCCTTCCTCTACCACTTCGACGCGGTCCACCATCATGAAAGGGTAGCGGTGGGGAATGATCTTGAGTATCTCTTCGCAGGGAATGACGCGGACGGGCTTGTAGGGGCGCGGTTTGGTGTCGCTCATTTGATTTGTGCCTTTTCCAGCAATAGTTTAGCAAAATTGACATTGGCGGCGTGGCCGGGGCGCTCCGCCTCTATATAGATATCCCTGAGGGGCAGGCCGGCCAGCGCCAGGTCGCCGATGAGGTCCAGCAGTTTGTGGCGGGCGAACTCGTCCCTGTAGCGCAGGCCGCCCTTGGCGAGTATCCGCTCTTCCTCGATGACGACGGCGTTGTCGAGCGAGCCGCCGCGGGCGAGGCCGGCTTTCTTCAGGGCCTCGAGTTCGTGCGAGAAGCCGAAGGTGCGGGCGGGGGCCACGCGGACCAGGTACTCCTCGGGGGTCAGGGTGAACTCCACCACTTGTTTGCCGACGAGCTTGTGGGGGTAATCGTAGGTGAGCTTGAAGTAGACGCCGTGCTGCATGGGCCGGGCGAGGAACTTTATGTCGCCCTTGGCCATCTCCAGCTGGCCGTCCAGGCCCAGGGTGCGGCGCTCCTGGCCGGCCTTCTCCCTGACGCCGGCCTTGAGCAGGGCCCGGGCGAAGGGCAGGGCGGAGCCGTCGGCGGCGGGGGGCTCTTCGCCGGTGATCTCTATGTCGAGGTCGTCGATGCCGAGGCCGGCGGCGGCGGAGAGCAGGTGCTCCACGGTGTGGATCTTGTGCTCGCCGTCGGTGATGTTGGTGCCGCGCGCCGTGCCGGCCACCCGGTCGAGCGTGGCGGGCAGGGGCTCTTTGAAGAGGGGGGAAAGGAACCGGTAGCCGGTCGGCCCCTCGGCGGGCCTGAACGTCACGCGCGACTCGCACCCCGTGTGCAGCCCGATCCCTTCTATCGTCGCCGCTTCTTTTATCGTTGTTCTCATTGATTATAATTCCGCGAGATGTAAAGTCGGGGCCTACCGCAGGGGCAGGACCGCAAAACGCGTTCGCGCACACCGTGCGCTCACTCGACACTCGGCCTCGGCGCTACGCAAGCCTCGGCCTCGCGACGGTTTTGCTTGTCCTACCCCTGCGGTCTCCCCTCCGTCTGTCTGTCACGATGTAACAGAGTGAAAACTGGCGGAGACCGCAGGGATGGGGGCCGAAAAAGCATGTCGGAGGCCGACGCTTGCGTAGCGCGGAGGCCGAGACGGGCAGCCGCGAGCACTGTGTGCGAGACGGCGGTTTTTCGGATCCCGTCCCTGCGGTAGGCCGCCCGGAATTCAGAGATCTAATTGTCTGGCGCTACTCTATCCCCAGCTTCTTCTTGAGTTTATTCAGTGTGCGGTGCATCTCGGGGAGCTTGGACAGCAAAGCTTCTATCTTCATGGCCTGGAAGCGCGGGCGGGCGGTGTGGCCGAAGACTATCTGGTTGGGGCCGAGGTCGGCCATGACGCCGGTCTTGGCCATCACCACGGTGTTGTCGCCTATGGTCAGGTGGTCGGAGATGCCGGCCTGGCCCGCTATGATGGCGCCGTTGCCTATTTTCGTCGAGCCGGCGATGCCGGCCTGCGCTATGATCAGGCAGTTCTTGCCCACCTGCACGTTGTGGGCTATGTGCACTAAATTGTCTATCTTGGTGCCGGCGCCGATGAGCGTGGTCTCCAGCGCGGCGCGGTCTATGGCGGCGTTGGCGCCCACCTCCACCTTGTCCTCCAGCACCACCTTGCCTATCTGCGGGATCTTCTCGTGCGTGCCGCGAGGGGAGATGTAGCCGTAGCCGTCGGAGCCGATGACGGCCCCGGCGTGCAGTATGCACTCGGCGCCCACCTCGCAGGCGTCCAGCACCTTGGCGCCCGGGTAGAGCCGCGAGGCGCGGCCCAGCCTGGCGCCGCGGCCCACGTAGCACTGCGCGCCTACCACGGCGCCGTAGCCGATGACGGCCCCGTCCTCCACCACGGCGCAGGGGCCGATATGGGCGGAAGGTTCGACTTTGGCGGAGGGGGCGACGAAAGCCGAAGGATGGACGCCGGGCGGGGGCAGCGGGCGGACCTCGGCCTCTACGAGGCGCAGGGCCAGCATGAAGGCGTACTTGGGGTTCTTGGTGAAAACCACCGTGCCCTTAAAATCTTTGAACAGCTCTTCCGAGCCGCGCGGGGCGAGCAGGCAGCCGGCCCGGGACGAGAGGGCGGCCGCGGCCTGGGCGGGGTCGGCCAGGAAGGCCAGGTCGGCCTCGCAGGCCTTGTCCAGCGGGGCCGCGCCGAAGATGGGCGTCGCGCCGTCGCCGCGCAGGTCGCCCTCGGCCAGTTTCGCCACGTCGGCGGCGGTCAGCTTCATAGGCCGTTGTCCTCCAGCTTGTTGAGCAGCTTTGCTGTCAGGTCCACGGCGTTCTGGCCGTAGAGGATGTTGCGCTTGTCCACGATGACGCTGACCTCTTCCTTGATGGCCAGCTCCTTGAGCGCGACGTAAATGCGGCCCAGCAGGATCTCGCTCTTGCGGCCCTCGTACTCCAGCAGTTCCCGCTCGGACTGGCGCTGCGCCTGGCGCAGTTCCTCTTCGCGGGAGGCCAGGTCGGACTCTTTTTTAGCGATGGCCGCGTCTATTTCGGGCACGGCGGTGGAGACCGAGAACTTGAAATGGCTGACCGGGACCTTGGCGATCCCCGGCATGTCTATGCCGGACATCCCTGGCAGCCCGGCGGGGAGGACGGCAGGGGGCTCGGCCGGCGCCGCCTGCGTGGAGGCCTGCACTGTGTCGGTGGAAGCCTGCACGGCCGCGGTGGAGGCCTGCAGGGCCAGGGCGGCCTGCGCCTGCGCCTGCGCGGCCGCGGCGGTGGCGGCGGCGGCTTCCTCCACGCTGCGCTGCGTTTCCAGCAGCGACGGCAGCGTCAGCGCGAACTCGCGCTCCTGCCGCAGCTTGGCGAGCTCCGCCTTGAGGGTGAAGATAGTCGTCTTCCTGGCGTTCAGCGCGTCCTCTCGCTTCTTGATCTCGGTGATGAACTCCTCGCGCGCGCCGGTGGTGCCGGAGTATTCCTTGAAGACGCGGTCTATGTCGACGTAGCCTATGGTGCCGGATTCGCCGCGGTTCTCCTCGAGCAGCAGCTCCAGGGCCGCGCCGTGGGCCGGCAGCAGCGCCAGCGATAAGAGGAAGATGAGCTTTTTCATTTTATGCCTTCCGTTGCCGTCGTTTTAGAACAGGTTGCCCAGCGTGAAGTAAATATCCGAGCGCTGCTCGCCGTCCTTGTGGTTGAAGCCGTAGCCCCAGTCCAGCCGGATAGGGAACGCCGGCGTGGTGAAGCGGATGCCGAAGCCCGCGCCGGTCTTGAGGTCCTTGGTGCGGGAGCCGAAGCGCCCGCTGATATTGTCGAAGCCGTCCCAGGAGTTGCCGATGTCGAAGAAGAACGCCCACTGCACGATGGTGCGGCGGCGCTCGCGGGCCAGCGGGAATTTGAACTCGATGTTCATCACGTCATAGACGCGGCCGCCGTTGAGCGGGCCGATCTGGCCGTTGTTGGAGTAGCCGCGCACGGTCTCCGCGCCGCCCAGGAAGTAGCGCTCGTAGACCGGCACGCTCTTGGTGTCGCCGAAGCGGTCCACGAAGCCGAAGCGGTTGCCCACGGCCAGCACGAACGGGTAGTCGTCGATAGAGAAGAGCTTGAGGTTGTAGCTGGCCGACAGCGTGGGCTTGTAGTAGTTCACGTCGCCCTGTAGCGGGCCGCCGGCGTACTCTACGCCTAGCGACAGGCGGGTGCCGCGGGTCGGGTCCCAGACGTTGTCGCGGGTGTCGCGCGCGAACTCGACGAAGATGGACGAGGTGACGCTGGTGCCTTCCTGGAGCTCGCCGCGGTAGAGCTCGTCCACGTCGGTGATGCGCACCTTCTCGTAGGTGTAGGCGGTGGTCAGCTTGTACTTGTCCTCTTCGAAGCGCGGGCCAAGGGTGACCTTGCCGCCGGTGCGGCGCTCGGTGTAGGCCGAGATGGTGTCCCGGTAGGGCTTGTAGTGGCGCGTGTTGAACACGTCCAGGCCCAGCGAGGTCGGGTGCTCGCCCAGCCACGGCGTGGACCAGCTCAGGTAATAGTCCTGCACCCGCTTGCCGAAGTTCCAGGACAGCGAGGTGCGGTAGGCGCGCCCGAAGAGGTTCATGTGCGACAGCGCCAGCGTGCCGACGAGGCCGTCGGTGGAGGAGATGCCCATGCCGGCCGTCAGCATGCCGGGCTTGCCCTCGGCCACGTCGAACACCAGGTCCACCTTGTCGGGGTCCTCGGTGGGGTTGATGACCGGGCTCACGTCGTCGATGAAGCCGAGGTTGAAGATCTTCTCCTGGCTGCGGCGGATCTTGCCGGAGCTGAAGACCGTGCCTTCCTTCTGCGTGATCTCGCGCTTGATCACGTAGGTCTTGGTGGCGCGGTTGCCCTCCACGTCCACGTGGTCCACGAAGATCTGGGTGTTCTCGGTGATGATGAAGGTGACGTCCGTCTCGCCGGTGAGCTCGTTGTAGGTGCGCTCGGGCGCGACCACGGCCTTCAGGTAGCCCTTGTCGGCGTACTTGTCCTGGATGCCGCGGATAGTGTCGTCGAAGCGCTCCTGGCTGAACAGCTTGCCGCGGCGGTACTCTATGGCGGGGCCCAGTTCGCTGGGCAGGTAAACGGTGTTGCCGGCGAAGAAGGTGCCGCCGAACTTCTGCTTGGTCCCTTCGGCGACGGCGAGCGTGATGGTCACGCTGGAGCGCTGCGCGTTGAAGGTGACGGAGGAGTCGACGAGCTTGTAATCGCCGTAGCCGTTGTTGCGGTAGAAGGTCTCGAGCGCCTTGAAGTCGGCGTCGAGGTCCTGCGGGGAGTAGATCTTCTTGGGGCGGTTCTTCAGCTGCTTGAGCAGCTTCTTGGCGGGGAAGCCGGACACGCCTTCCAGCACCACTCCGGCGACGCGGGCCTTGGGGCCCTCGGTCAGCTTTATTTCCAGGAAACACAGCGAGGCGGCCGTGTCGAACTTTACCTCGTAGTCGGCCTTCGCGTCGATGTAGCCCTTCTCGCGGTACTTGTCGGTGATCTTGATGAGGTCCTCGCGCACTTTGAGCTCTTCGAAATAGTCCCGCTCCTTCAGGTTCATCTCGTCCTTGACGGCGGACTTGCCCATGCCTTTAGCGCCGGTCACGGTGATCTTCTTGATCATCGGCTTCTCGGAGACGATGTAGGTGATGCGCACCGGCACGGTGGAGCCGGCGGCCTCGGCCAGCTTCGGCGAGACGGCGCGGCCCGGCAGTTCCTCGATGTCCACGGAGACCCGGTCCACGCTGCCCAGCGCCAGTATGGCCTCTATATCCTGGGCGACGAAATCCTTATGGTAGAGGCGGCCCTTCTTGGCCTTGCCGGCCTTGATGACGGCCTTGGGTTTTAGGTTGATGGTGCCCTTGGCGGCGGTCTCGGCCACTTCCCAGGGGCCCGCGGCCGGAGCCGGCGCGGCCGCCGGGGCGGTCTCAGCCGCGGCGGAGGGCCCGGCGGTCATGCCCGGCAGGTCCTGCGGCTGGGCGGGGGCCTGGGCGTAAATGGTCTGGATGGAAGCGGTTATCAGCAGGAGCAGTGTCAGGGTTTGTTTCATCATATCCTTAAAAAAACGGTATGCGGCCGGCTGCGCGGGCATTCGCGGAGAGCCGTCCCCAAGGGTAAGTCTTTATTTTACTAATTATTGGTCTTCCGTAATAAGCCCGCATTTACTTTTTTATGCTAGAATTAGCGAAGTTTAATTTCGCCGTCCATAGAGCCTACGGGCGCGGGCCCAAAACGGTTGCGCGGGACGGCAGCGAGGTACCATGAAAAAAGTATACATACTCGACACCAACGTGCTGATCCACGACCCGCTTTCCTTCACCAAATTCGAGGACAATACCGTGGTCGTCCCGATCGTGGTCATCGAGGAGCTGGATAATTTCAAGCATACCGCCGACGAGCGCGGCAAGAGCGCCCGCATCGTCTCGCGCAAGCTCGACGAGTACCGCACCAAGGGCAAGCTTAACACCGGGGTGAAGATGGAGAACGGCGGCACGCTGATAGTGGACCTGGACCACGAGCAGGTCCTGCCCAAGGAATTCAAGCTGCTGGAGATGGATAACCGCATCCTCAACACCGCCTACTGGTACGAGCAGAAGAAGCACAGCGCCATCCTGGTGACCAAGGACATCAACCTCCGCCTGAAGGCCGAGGCCGTGGGCCTGAAGTCCGAGGACTACGAGGCCGGCAAGGTGAACGTGGACGAGCTGTACCCGGGCCTGGTCACGCTGGAAGTGCCCGGCGCCGCCGTGGACAAGTTCTACAAAGAGCACACGATAGTGAGCCCCGACAAGGACCTTTCCCCCAACGAGTTCGTGGTGCTACACGCCAAGGAGGACCCCAAGAAGTCCGCCCTGGCCCGCGTGGACCCGGCCGACTCGACGAAGCTGCGCGCGCTGAACCCCGAGCCGTCGCCGTGGGGCATACGCCCGCTCAACAAGGAGCAGCGCTGCGCCATGGAGCTGCTGCTCGACGATTCCGTGAAGCTGGTCACCCTGCTCGGCGCGGCCGGCACCGGCAAGACCCTGATGACGCTGGTCTGCGGCCTGCAGAAGTCCGTGGAGGAGAGCGTCTACCGCAAGCTCATCATCTGCCGCCCGATCGTGCCCGTGGGCAAGGACATCGGCTTCATCCCCGGCACCAAGGAAGAGAAACTCTCCACCTGGATGGGCGCCATCTACGATAACTTAGAGTACGTGATGGACAAGAAGCATCCCGAAGGGGCCATCGAAAAGTTCGAGTACCTGCTGCAGAACGAGAAGATAGAGATAGCCTCGGTGACGCATATCCGCGGCCGCTCGCTGCCCAAGCAGTACATGATCGTCGACGACGCCCAGAACCTGACGCCGCACGAGATCAAGACGATACTCTCGCGCGCCGGCGAGGGCACCAAGGTGGTGGTGACCGGCGACCCGTACCAGATAGACAACCCCTACCTGGACATCGCGTCCAACGGCCTGACCTATATTGTCGACCGCATGCGCGGCCAGAAGCTCTACGGCCACCTGACGTTCACCAAGACCGAGCGCAGCCAGCTGGCCGCGCTGGTAGCGGAACTGCTGTAGTCCCGACGGAGCGCCATGCCGGGCCCGTGGAACCAGCGCGCAGCCGCCCTCAGGGGCGGCCCGCGCCGGGCCGCGGGCCCCGCGCTTTTTAGCCCTTTCGCGGGGGCGTACGCGTGATCCCGGTCCCTCTCCTGTGGTTCTTCTATGCCGCCCTGCTGGCGGCCGCCGCCGGCCTGGCCTGGCTGCTGGCCGCCGACGCGCTGGAGTGGCTGCGCGCCTCCGGCCGCGGCCGCGCGGCCGCCGCGCTGCTGCTGCTGGCCGCCGCTTTCGCCGCGGCCCAGTTCGCCTTCTCGGGTCTGCCGCCCCGCGGCGGCTACGACAACGAGCACGACCTGCAGTACGCCGGGGCCCGCCTCCTTAGCCCGCCTGCCGTGCCGCTGGCCTTCGCCGGCAAGGAAGTCTCCCCGCTGCTGCTCACCGGCCTGGGGGACCTGCTCTCCGGCTCCTCGCTCGCGGCCGTGCCGGCGTGGAACCGCCTGCTGCTCTTCGCGGCCGCCGTGCTGCTTTTCGCTTTCCTGCGGCGCTGCGGCCTGGGGGCCCCTGCCGCCGCTTTCGGCTTCGCCGCTTTTTACTTTAATTTTCTCTCCGGGCTCAACGGGGCCGCCTTCACCACCACGGCGGCCAATTTGGTCTTCGCCTGCGCCGCGCTGTACGCGGCCGCCTGCGCCGACGAGGGCCGCCGCGGCGCGGCCGGCCTGGCGGCGGCCTTGTGCGCCCTGTTCCTGGTCTGGGCCGGGCGCTACGAGCTGGCGGCCCCGCCCGCCCTGCTGCTCGGCGCCTCCGCCCTGCGGCCCGGCGGCGGAGTGCGAGCGCTGCTCGGCGGCCGGCGCGCCGCCGCGCTGGGGCTGTTCGCGGCGGCTGCGGCGCTCTGCGCCGCCTGGTACTGGCTGGTGGTGGCCCGCACCGCCTACAACGGGCCCGCGCCCGGCCGCCTGCTCGGGGCGGCCGGGCATTTCCTTTACCAGTTCTGGGATAAGAACCTGGGCCTGCTGCTGCCGCTGCCGCGCGGCGCCGCCTGGGCGCTGGCCGGGGGCGCCGCGGCGCTGGCGCTGGCCCGCCCGCTGCTCGCCCGCGACGGCGCGGCCGCCTGGCGCGCCGGGGCCCTGCTGGGCGCCTGCGCTGTTTTCTCGGCGGTCTATATGCCCATAGACCTCTACCCGCTGCATTTCATGCGGCACCAGCTCTACTTCTTCCTGCCCTTCGCCTGCCTGGGCGCCTTCGCCTGGCGGGCGGCCTGGGGGGCGCGCGCGCCGCGGCTGCAATGGGCGGCGCTGGCGGTTTTCTCCGCCTTCTACCTGCTTGCGAACTCCGCTGTGGCGGCCTCTTTTAACGGCGAGACGCGCACCAACGACCGGGAGTGGGCCGTGCTGCTGAAAGCCGCCGCCGCCTGGCCGGAGGGCTGCGCGCTGACCTACGGGCAGTACGATCACCGCCGCGAGGTCCTGAAAAAATATTTCCCGCTGCTGTCTGGCGACGGCGGCCGGCCCGTCCCGGCCTGCGTCTATAAGTACATCCCGCCGCATTGCCAGGTCTTCTCCGGCCCGGAGGCCGGACGGCCCCGGGACTGCGTGCCGCCGTGGCTGCCAGAGCCCGGCGGAGAGGCCCTTGTCCAGGCGAGCTTTCCTCACGCGTTCTATACCATCTTCGACGGGCTCGAGCGCCGGGATACCGCGCCGGTGACGCTCGGTTTCTACCGCGCCGCGGCACCCGCCGACCGGGCGCTGCTGCTGCGGGGCGAGGGGTTGCGCGCCCTGCGGGGCGGCGATCACGCCGCCGCCGAACGGGAGTTCTCCGCGGCGCTGGCGCTGGACCCCGCCTGCGGCCTCTGCGCCGCCGACCTTGCGGCCTCGTTGGCCCTGCGCCGCGCCCCGGGCGCCGCGGCCGCGCTGCGCACGGCGCGAGCCGCTAAAGATCCGGCCGGAGAACGGCTGCTGTCCGCGCTCGAAGACGCCGCCGCCGGGGCCGACGCCGCCGCGCTCGGGAAGCTGCGCGAGTTCTCTTTTTCGCCGGAAGCTGGCCGCCTCCGGGAGTCCGCCAACGCCTGGCGCCTCGCCCTGGAGGGGAGGGGACGCTGATTCCTAATTCCTAATTTAGGAATTAGGAATCAGCGTCCCCTGCCCAAAAGGCCTACGCCGCGCTGGGCCCTTTGACCCTAGTCATATTAACCCTATTTGATAAACTATAAGCGTTGAGTTGCGAAAAAACGCCGGTAAAAAGGATAAGCAATGCTTAAGACCAGGAACTTCCTCTTGAACGCCGCTGCCGTGCTCGCCCTGTCCGTCTGGGCCGCTCCCGTTTTCGCGGATACCGCCGAAGCTAAGGCCCAGCCCGCCGCCCTGCAGTCGCTGACGGCCGGCGTGCTTACCGGCTTCGACGCCATCCCCGTTCCCGCCGAGATCTCCATCCCGCTGGCCTCGCCCGAAAAGGTGGCCGAGGAAACCCGCGCCGGCGCCCCGGCGCCCGGCAAGACTTTCTCCCCTGTCGTCGAGGACCAGGCCCGCATCAAGGCCATCATGAAGCTGGTCGCCGACATCTATAACGGCAAGCCCCTGCCCTACTCGCAGGACGGTTCGACGTTCAAGAACAAGGAAGGCAAGCTGCCCGCGCAGCCCGCCGGCTTCTACAAAGAATACACGCTGCTCACCGGAGACGCGCCCCACAAGGTCACCATCGGCGGCGTGTCCTACACCGTGGCCCCCGACCTCAGCGCCCGCGGTTCCGAGCGCGTCATCGTCGGCGGCGGCCAGAAGATCTACTACACGCCCGATCACTACGCGCACTTCATCGAACTGACGGTAGTGTACTAAAGGCGATGGGCCTGCCCGGGGAAGAAGGACTTTTCCTGGACCTGCGGCCCGCCGGCACGGCGGAGGGAGTCAAGCAAAGATTCCCTCCGCCGTATTTTTTGGCCTTCCTTGACGGCGCTAAGGCTCGCGACAAGGCCGGCCTGATGGCTGAGATCGCCCCGGCCCTGAAGTTTCCCTCCTATTTCGGCAAGAACTGGGACGCGCTGCTGGACTGCCTGCGCTCCCTGCCTGACGAGGTGCCGGCCGGCGGCTATGCGCTGGCCATCCTCAACTCGGCCGGCTTCCTGTCGGCCTCGGCCAAAGACCTGGAAGACTTCGCGGATGTGGCAGGGGAGGCCAGGGCCTTCCTGCGCGAGAAATTCAGGGCCGATTTCATCATTATTCTTCTCTAAATCCTCACAGGAGGCCCCATTGAAAATCGGGGGGTTTTCTGCTATGCTATATTTATATTATTAGGGTATAACCTGTATTGCGCCCAGCGGGCAGTTTTCGCCCGCCCTGCGCGGAGGGTATATGGAAACCAAAGAACTTAATATCAGGATCTCTATTACCCGCAGGGGCGCCCTGGGGCTCCTCTCGCTCTTCTTCCTGACCTGGCACCCCGGGTTTATCGGCTCCGAATCGCTGCAGTTGACCACCTATTACCCGGCCCCATACGGCGGCTATGTCAGCCTGCTGGCCTCCGGCGGCACCAACGCCGCGCCCGCCAATACCCTGTTGGTGCGCGACGCCGGCCGGCTGGGCATCGGCACCGCCGCCAACGCCCCCACCAGCAAGGTCGACATCCGCATCCCGGTCGGCCTCGGGGTGGACGGCGTGCAGATAACAGACGATAACCAGAACCCCGACACCCGCAGCTACGCCACCTTCGGCGTCACCCGCGCGGCCGGCGGCTCCAACCTGGCCTATATCGGCCTGACCAAGGCCGGCACCTACCCGTGGGCCCTCGGCGTGGCCAGCACCAACGACCTTATCATGGGCGCCTCCAACGCCGGCAACCGGACCATCAACGCCCCGATGTTCAGGCTGAGCACCGGCGGCAACGTGGCCATCGGCGGCGCCGTGGAGGGCAATAAGCGGCTGCGCGTAGAAGGCGACATGCGCGTCACCGGCGACCTGTACGTGGACGGGATGATACAGAACCTCTGTTCCCGCCAGCTCTACAGCGACGCGGGCACCACCGGCTGTCCCCTGGCCGGCCAGCGCGTGATCGGTTTCCTCGGCGACGGCAATCCCCGCATTTCCGGCTTTTTGCCCGCCAACTCCACCACCAGCGGCGTGGGCCGCTACGTAGTGCTCGGCGAGGACTGGGGCGGCACAATGATCTGCTGCAAGCTGTAAGCGTCAGCCCAAGGAGCTTAGTTTGTCCAAGAACATCGCTATTCAGGTCAGTCTAAAAAAATACACGCTGGAGACCGTACGCTACGCCGCCCACTCGCTGGGCGGCGCGGCTTATGCGCTGCTCAAGCCGCTGCCCGGAGACAAAGTGCTGGTGGAGCTTGCCCCTAAAAAAGGGAGCGGCGCCGGCCTGCCAGGGCGGCTCTCGGCCGCGCTCGAGGACGAGCGCCTGCGCGAGCGCGTCGCGGCGGAGAACCGCGACCTGCGCGAGTTCATGCTGCTCAAGGCCCTGACCTGGCGGCCCCGGCCGGTTGAGAAGGACGATTCCGGCCTGACCCCGCAGCAGGAAAAAGAATTGAACGACCTCATCGCCCAGATAGAGGGCGAGATAAAAGGGGAAGCCGGCGCCGCCGCCTCGGCGGACCCGCTCGGCATCACCAGCACCTGGGAAGAAAAGCATGACAACAAGAAAGCCGGCAAAAAAAAGCGCTGAGCGGGCCTCCGGCCTGCCGTACTTCTCCTTCCGCCGCCTGCCCGGCGGCGCCGTGCTGCTGTCCAACGACGCGGGCTTCACGGCCTCGCTGCGCGCGGCCGACTTCGCTCTCTTCTCCGCCGGCCGGCTCGCCAAGGGCACGCCCCTGCACAAGGAGCTGGCGGCCAAGGGCTTCGTGCGCGACCTGACAGATTTCGAGGGGTGCGCCGCCGCGTGCTCCAAGCGCAACGCCTTCCTGGGCGCCGGCCCCGGCCTGCACATCCTGGTGATGACGCTGCGCTGCAACCATAAGTGCCTTTACTGCCAGTCCGGCGCGCTCGGCGCCGCCGGCTCGCGCAGCGACATGAGCCGCGCCGTCGCCCGCAAGAGCGTCGACTTCGCGCTCAAGAGCACCAACCCCGGCATCACCATAGAGTTCCAGGGCGGCGAGCCGCTGCTGAACTGGGACGTGCTGCGCGACACGGTGCTCTACGCCCGCCGCCGCGGCCGCGACCTCGGCCGCGAGGTGCGCCTGGCGCTGGTCTCCAATTTCAGCCTGATGACCGAGGAGAAGGCCCGCTTCCTGCTGCAGAACGAGGTCTCCATCTGCACCTCGCTCGACGGCCCGGCGGACCTGCACAACAGGAACCGCACCTACGCCGGCGGCAACTCGCACGCCGCCACCGTGCGCTGGCTCAAATATTTCAACGACAGCGCGGCCAAACAGGTGCCGGAGTACCGCGCCTTCAAGCCGAGCGCCCTGCTGACCGTCACCAAGTATTCCCTGGGCCGCGAGAAGGAAATAATAAACGAGTACCTCAGGCAGGGCCTCTCCGACATCTTCGTGCGCCCGCTCGCGCCTATCGGCTACGCCAGGAAGCTGTGGCCGCAGATCGGCTACACCTCCGCAGAGTTCGCCGCTTTCTACCGCAGCTGCCTCGACTACATGATAAAGCTCAACGCGGCCGGCAAAAAGATCCGGGAGCGCAACGCGGTGATCATGCTGGAGAAGATAGTCAACGGCTCCGACCCCGGCTACCTGGACATGCGCTGCCCCTGCGGCGCGGCCATCGGCCAGCTGGCCTACAATTACAACGGCGACCTCTACACCTGCGACGAGGGCCGCATGGTGGGCTGGGAAGGCGACGACCTGTTCCGGGTCGGCAACGTGATGAAGGACTCCTATCGCAAGGTCATGCTGGCGCCGGCCACGCGCGCTTGCGCCTCCGCCTCCAACCTGGAGCTGCAGCCGCAGTGCTCGCGCTGCGCCTACAAGCCTTTCTGCGGGGTCTGCCCCGTCTACAATTACGAGACGCAGGGCTCGCTGTGGGGCGACATGCCTTCCAACGAGCGCTGCGCCCTGTCGATGGGCGTGTTCGACGCGCTCTTCGGCCTGCTCGCCAAACCGGCCGGCGCTAAAATACTGAAAGGTTGGGTGACGCCATGAAACCCGCGAAGACCGAGACTATAGTTTTCAGTTCGGCCCTGTACAGCGCCGAAGCCGTGCGCCTGGCGGCGGCCGTCTTCGAAGGCCGCGCCGCGATCTCCCTCTCCAAGGCCGCCGGCGGCCTCCGGGCCGACGTGACGGGCCCCGAAAATTCCGCCGGCGACTTCGCCAACGAGGCCCTCAATCAGCAGTGCCGCCTGGACCTGGGCCTGAAGAACTCCCGCTACGCCTCGCTGCTTTCCACCAAGGCGCTGCTCTCAGCGGCCGGCGACAAGCCGGGCCGCCGGTGAAAAAATGAAAAAGTGGCAGGTCCTGCTGGCGGCCCTGCTGCTGGCGTCGGGCGTGAGCTTCAGGGTCCTGCAGCAGCGCAGGGCCTCCGGCCAGGCCGAACTGCCGCCGGTGCACGTGCTGCCCGGCGGCCAGGTGCTGCCCGAGGACACCACGCAGTACTACGTCCCCGAAGAATTCCTCTCGGTGCCGCCCCGCTCCGGCGCACCTACCGCCTACGGCGCGCTGCCCACCATCAAGAACGGCGTCTACGACCGCGGCCTCTGCCAGGGCGGGTCGCTCAACGAGATCCTCTCCTCGCACGGCCGCCTCTGGGGCTACACAGCCAGGCACGCCTCGTTCCGCCCGGCCGAGACGGAGAAGATGTACGGCGTGCTGGGCCGCTACCTCTCCTGCGTGGGCCTCGCCCGCCGCTCGCCCTCGTATTGCGACTACCTGCCGGGGCTCGACAGCGGCGCTTCGGTGAAGTTGGACCGCTTCGGCACCCCGAACGCCCGCTGCCGTGAGTTTTACACCGACGTTTCCTTTCCGGGCTTCGCCGCGGGCCGCGAGAAGTCCGACGAGCCCTGCCGCCTGGTGCTGGCCGGCAGCAATCTCTCCGAGGGGCGCCGCGTGCCGGGCCGCGAGTTCTGCGAAGCGGCGGCCGCCGGCCAGGAAGGCCTGTGCGATAAATTCGCGCCCTCCATCAGCCGGGAGGAGCTGGCGCAGTGCCGCCGCTTCCTGCCCGCCCGCAAGGACGACTGCGGCTCCGACGGCGAATGCCTGTCGCGCCTGGCGGTCTACGAGGCCATGAAGGCCGGCGACGCCGCCGCCTGCCCGGAGGACTACCGCGGCCAGTGCGGGGCTTTCCTGTCCGGCTCCGAGGCCTCCTGCTCAGTGCTCCTGGTCAAGCTGGGCGCCGATTACTGCGAGTATCTCGCCGGCGCGCAGAAGCGCGCGCGCGGCTACGCCGGGCTCTCCCCGGAGGAGCTGAAGGAAGCGCTCGCCAACGACGCCGAGGCCAAGGTGCTCGCCGCGCGGGAGGAAGCCGAGAGCAAGAAAGTCACCGAAGAGCTGAACAAGCGGGTCCGCAGGATGATGGGCCGGGAGTAGCCCGCCCGCGATAACGCCCCGTGAAAAGAATCGACATCAAGATAGGCTTCAACTGCAATAACCTGTGCGACTTCTGCGCGCAGGGCGGCAAGCGCTCGCGGATCGGGCTCAAGAGCCTCGCCGAGATAAAGCGCACGCTGGAGCGCGCCCGGCGGGAAGGCGTGACCGGCGCCGTCTTCACCGGCGGCGAACCCACGCTGCACCCCGACCTGGTCAAGGCCGTGCGCGCCGCGCGCGCGCTGGGCTACGAGAGCGTGCAGGTGCAGACCAACGGCCGCCGCTTCGCCTACCTGGATTACTGCGCCGAGCTGAAGGCCGCCGGCGTCACCGAGATGGGCCCGTCGCTGCACGGCTCCACGGCGGAGATCCACGAGGCGCTGACGCGCGCGCCCGGCAGCTTCCGGGAAGTGGTGCAGGGCATGGTCAACTGCAAAAAGCTCGGGATGTACGTGCTGACCAATTCCGTCATTACCTCGGTCAACTACAAAGATCTGCCGGCGCTGGCCCGGCTGCTGGTGCACCTGAAGGTGAACCAGTTCCAGTTCGCCTACGTGCACCTGGTCGGCTCGGCCTGGGAGAACCGCAAGACCCTGGCGCCAAAAAAGACCGCGGTGCTGCCTTACCTGCGCCGCGCGCTCGACGCGGGCCTGGCCGCCGGCACCGCCTGCTATACCGAGGCCATCCCGTTCTGCCTGATGAAGGGCTACGAGGCCTGCGTGGCCGAGCGGGTGATCCCAGAAGGCCCGGTGGCCGACGCCGATTTCTATATCGAGAGCTACGGCGACTATCGCCGCAACGAGGGCAAGGCCAAACGCACCGAATGCCGGGCCTGCCGCTGGTTCGCCGCCTGCGAGGGCCCCTGGCGCGAATACCCCGAGCTTTACGGCTGGGATGAATTCAAGCCCGTGAAAGGAAAAAAGGTCCCCGGCCCGGCCCGCTGACCGCCGTTTTCGTTATGCCCGATATCCCCGTCTGGAACAAGTGCGACAATAAGTGCGTGATGTGCACGAACGAGCCCGCTTTCGCGCTGCAGGCCGCGTCGCATTACGGGCTGAAGAGCCAGATCGGCAAGCTGGAGCGCTGGCTCAAGGGGCTGGCCCCCGTCTACCTCAAGAACGCTGGCCGCGCGGAGTTCGTCAGCCTCACCGGCGGCGAGCCGACGCTGCACCCGGACTTTTTCAAGCTGCTCGCCTATTTCCGGCGCCGCTTGCCCGGCGTGCCCATCACGCTGCTGTCCAACGGGCGCCGTTTCGGGAACCGGGCCTTCGCCGAGAAGTTCAGCGCCGCCGCGCGGCCGCCGTTCTCCCTGGCGGTGGCGCTGCACGGGCCGACCGCCGGGATCCACGACGGGATCAGCGGGGTCCGCGGCAGCTTCGCGCAGACGGTGCGCGGCTTCAAGAACCTGCTCTCGCTGCCGGGCGCGCCGTTCCTGGAGATCCGGCTGGTGCTGCATAAGAAAAATGTCGCGGCGCTGGACCGCACGCTGCGCTTCCTCCTGAAGACTTTCCCGAACACCTCCGCCTACCGCGTCACCGCCATCCATTACGAGATCGAGGGGATGTCGCTGGCGAACCACCGCAAGGTGGCGCTTAAGCTCTCCGCCTCGGCGGCCAAATTGGGCGCGTGCCTGCCGCTGATAGGACAATTCCGCGATTTCCGCCTTTACCATTTCCCGCTCTGCGTCCTGCGCAAAGAGCTGCGGCCGCTGTGCTGGATCACGCTGCCGCCGGAAGACAGGCTTTACCCGGCGCATAAGTGCGGCCGCTGTACGGCGCGCGCCAAATGCCTCGGCCTGATGGCCGAGTACGCGAAGTTCTTCGGCGACAAGGAGCTGAAGGCCCTGAAATGAAGAACCTTTCGCTGATCTTCCTCGCCGCGTTCACCGCCTGGGCCCTGCCGGTGGTCAGCCGCGACCTGGCCACGCGCAAGATCCCGAACGCCAGCCTGGTGAACGGCGTGAAGCTGCTGGCGCTGACGCTGGCCGTCTTCGCGGGCTATACCGCGTTCGGCTACGCCGGGCGCGCGGACAGCTTTCTCAACGCCTCGTTCTACTGGCTGTTCTGCCTGCATCTGTTCTGGGCGGTCCTCGCCGGGATCATACTCTGGTACGCGGAGATCTGGCCCGCCGGCGACGCCAAGTTCTTCATGCTCGTGGCCGCCGCGCTGCCGCTGGCCAACCCGTACCTGAAGAACTTCCCCGGCTTCCTCTTCCTCAGCCTGCTGATCAACATCTTCGTCGCCGCCGCGTTCTGGGCTGTGGGCAGCCACATCGCCTCGGGCTTCGCCTCGGCCTCGCCTTCGGACTTCTTCGCCGAGATGGGGCGCGACATGAAGAAGCGCTTCGCCGACCTGTCGGCGGGCAAGAGCGGCGCCATGCTCGCCGTCTACGCGCTGAACCTGGGCTTTTTGTTCCTGGTGCAGCAGGTGATCTCGCTGGAGGCGCGCGGCTTCGTGGGGCGCTTTTTCTCCCGCGCCGACCTGCTGTTCTTCTTCCTCTTCATCCTCTGGGACAAGGTAGGCGAGGTGTTCAGCAGCCGGCGCTGGATCCTTATCAGCGGCGCCTGCTACGTGCTCTATTTCTTCCTCGGCTACTTCCTCTTCCGCGAGCGGCTGTGGCTGCTGCTCGGCGCCGCCGGGACCAATGTGCTGAAGTTCGGCCTGATCCTCTTCGTCGGCCGCTTCATGCTGGAGTTCCTGATGGAGCGCAAGGACACGGTCTACCTGACGCCGGCGGAGCTGGAGCCGGGCACGGTGCTCTCCTCCAAGTCGGCGCGCGAGTTCAAGGCCAACCCCGCCTTCGAGGGGCTGTTCGAGGACTGTTTCAAGGACGGGCTGACCGAGGAGCAGATCTCTGCCCTGCGGGAGTGGCTCAAGAAACTGCCGATGCACGACCCGCGGGTAGAGGCCGTGCGCGGCCGCCCGTTCGCGCTGTGGATCTTCGCCGGGGCGGCGCTGCTGCTGGCGTTGGACCGCAACATAGCGGGGCTGCTCAAATGAACGACAAGAAGCTGAAGGTCGTGCTGTTCACGGGCTACGCCTGCAACAATAACTGCGCTTTCTGCATAGACGCCGACAAGCGCGCGCTGCCGCAGAAGACCACCGCGGAGCTGCTGCGCGAGGCCGCCCGGGCCAAAGGCAAGGGCGCCTATATCCTGGAGATCATCGGCGGCGAGGCCACCATCCGCCCCGACTTCAGCCGCGTCGTGGCGGCCGCCAAGAAGCTCGGCATCCCGCAGGTGGCCTGCGCCACCAACGGCCGCCTGTTCGCCGACCCGGCCGCGGCGCGCCGCATAGTGCGCTCGGGCATCGACGCGCTGGTCTTCTCGGTGCACGGCCCCGACGCCAGGACGCACGACGCGCTTACGCGGGCGCCGGGCAGTTTCGCCCAGCTCAGGAAAGGGCTCGCCAACCTGCGCGCCCTGGGCTTCAAAAAGATCAGCGGCAATACCACCGTGGTGAAAGGCAACCTGGCGGCGCTCCCCGCGATAGCGAAGTTCTACATAAAGAACCGCATCCCCAACGTGGAGTTCATCTTCGTCGACCCCAATTACGGCGGCGCGAAGAACGATTTCAAGGGGCTGGTGCCGCGCATTTCGAAGGCCGCCCCGCTGATGCGCCGCGCGCTCGCGCTGGGCCGGGCCGCCGGCTACCCCGGCTGGAAGGCCCGCTACGTGCCGCTGTGCTATTTCAAGGACTGCCTCGGGCAGATCAGCGAGATCAACGAGCGCGAGCAGTTCCTGACGGAGCACTGGGCTCCCGACTTCGTGAACCGCGACGCCATCGGCTCGCGCGCGGCCGTCGGGCGCCGGCGCACGGCCCGCTGCCGCGGCTGCCTGCTCTACGGCGCCTGCGAGGGTATCTGGACCGAGTACCTGAAGCAGTACGGCGACGCCGAGCTGAAGCCGGTGAGGAAGCTATGAAGAAGGACACGCTGGGCAAGTGCTACGAGCTGATCCTCAACTATAACTGCAATGCCCGCTGCCGCTTCTGCTCGCAGGGGGATTTCGACAAGTCGCTCAACGCCCCGTTCGACGCCGTCGCCCGGAACATCTATTCCGCCTACCGCGACGGCTACCGCCGCCTCGGCCTGACCGGCGGCGAGCCGCTGGTGCGGCCGGACATCCTCAAGGTGATAGCCCTCGGCAAGTCCGTCGGCTTCCGCTTCATCCGGGTGCAGACCAACGGCATCAAACTGGCGGACGCGGCCTTCTGCCGCGCGCTCGCCCGGGCCGGCCTGACCTTCTGTAAATTCTCTTTCACCACCGACAGGGCCAAAGACCACGACGCGCTGGTGGGCGTGCCGGGCGCGCTGAAGGCGGCGCTCGCGGGGCTCGGCCACCTGCGCAAGCTCAAGATCCGCCTCGGCACCAACATTCTGGTCAACCGGCTCAACTACAAGCGGCTGCCGGAGATAATCGGGTTCTACCTGGACCGCGGCATCACCAACTTCGTCATCATCTACCCGGTCTACAACGGCGCGATGGCCGCCAACGCCAAAAAGCTGGGCGTCAGCCTGGCCGACTGCGAGCCGTATTTCGACGCGGCCGTGAGGAAGATGGAGGCCGCCGGCCTGCCTGGGGAGATCCTGTTCCTGAACACGCCGCCGTGCTTCCTGAGGGGCCGCGAGAAACTGGCCATCGGCCTGGACCTGTTCAACACCCTGGTCACCGATCCCGCGGGCGGCCGCACCGACCTGGACGCCAACGCCGACGCGGCCAAGGTGAAGGGCCCGCCTTGCCGGGCCTGCGCGCTGAGCGCCCGCTGCCGCGGCGCCGACGCGCAGTACATTCGGAACTTCGGCTGGGCCGGCTTCGTTCCTCTCGGCAAGCCGTCAGCGGCCCCCGCCGCCGCCGCGGCCGGGCGCGTCTATTTTTCCGACAACGAGAAATGCCTGCTCGAGATCCTGCGCCGCAAGCCGGGCGCCTCCACGCGGGAAGTGCTGGCCCTGTCCAGGGACATCGTGCTCTGCCGCGACTGCTCCGACGGCAACTCGGTGCTGGCCGCGGCCTCCGGCCTGGCCGCCAAGGGGCTGGTGAAAAGCTCTTTCGCCCGCGGGGTGTACCGCTGGTCGCTGGCCAGGCCGTACGCGCAGGTCAAGAAGCTCCTGTAGCCGCCTATGCCGCTGCTCAAACTGAAAAAACCTTTCGGCCGGCTGATCGCCCTGCGCGACTACGACCCCGGCCTCTCGGACCTGGCCGCCCTGCTGATAGGGGTTAAGCCCGTGCTCTACACCGACTTCGAGCCCGGCAACTGGGATTACCTCCGCGTGCTTTGCGCCGAGCTGAAGCTCCATTATGTCCTCCCGGAAGAGCTTTACGGCTCGAAAGGTTTTAAAGCCGTGAGATCTTCCGGCAAGCGTATGCTGCTGATAGGGCGCCGCCTGAAGGATGTAAAGCTCGCGGCCGAGAGCTGGCACCGCTCGCCGACGGACCCGGCCTGGGGCGTGCTGCTGGGCTACCCCGAGTGCTGCGTGAAGGCTTATATCGCCTGGCGCGCCGTGGCGGAGGCCACCGACCTGGTGGATTTTACTTTCGCCAATACCGCGGACACGGAGCGGCTGGACTTCACGCTCAACAACGTCTTCAACTATTTTTCCCGCCTGACGGGAACGCCCGCCGACAGGACCGCCTTCGACCGCCTGCGCGCGCGCAATAAGGGCCTGGACATCGCGTCGCTGCAGGTTATCAGCTGGCATCCCTGCTCCTATAACTGCGCCCCCAGCGCGAAGCTGGGGCGGGAGATCTTTGGTTTCTTGGAGGAGTACCTGCCGGCCCGGGCCCTGCAGCTGAAAGAAACTCTCGCGCGCCCCCTGCTGTTCAGCGGGAAGTACAGCTACGCCGTGCTGAACGGCGCCGCCGCCGGCGGCACGGCGCGCTACAGCGGCCTGCTGCCGCCGCGCTCGCTGCTGCCCGCGCCCGCCGTCAAAACGCTGGAGCGCTGCGGCCGGCTGTCCGCGGCCGGCGGCGCCGCGCTGGCCTGGCGCGTCAGCGGCGGTCAGCGTGAGAAAGTGCCGGGGCGCCACGAGCTCCTGAATTTTACGGCGAAAGCGAGAGGCTGAGAGCGGGATGTTTTCTACAATGACCTTATGGCGCTGATCCACTTATTCCGCCGCTGCAACCAGCGCTGCGTTTTCTGTTCCTACCCGGCCGAGGAGGGGGGGGACCCCGCCCCTTCGCTGAAAGCCTGGCTGAAGGAAATAGCCGCCATGCCCCCCGGGCTGGTGCAGCTCTCCGGCGGCGAGCCGCTGCTGGCCGGCGCGGAGAACCTGCGGCTGCTGCTGGCCGCAGTAAAGAAGCTGGGGCGCCGGGCGGAGCTGCAGACCAACGCGCTGGCCGCCGCGGACCTGCCGGCCGCCGACCTGGCCGCCATCGGCAAGGCCTTGGCTGCCGCCCGCGGCTATTTTAACGTGAATTTTCCCGCGGCCACTCCCGCGCTGGACCTGAAGATAACGCGCGCGCGCGGCGGGTTCAGGCGGCGTACCGCCGGGGTGCGGCGGCTGATAGCGGCCGGCGCGCCGGTGCGCCTGACGCACGTGATCACCGCGCAGAACTACAAGCAGCTGCCCGCTTTCGCCGCTTTCGTCGCCCGGGAGCTGCCGGGCGTCGCGTGGGTGCAGTTCAGCTACATCAAGGGCATAGGCCGCGCGGCCGGAAAAAAACACCTGCCGCGCTACGCCGCCGTGCGCCCCCCGCTGCTGGAGGCCCTGGAGATCTGCCGCCGCGGCGGGCTGCGCTGCGAGGTGGACCATATCCCGCCGTGCTTCCTCGGCGAATTTTTCCGGCTCAATGTGGATATTGTTAAAATGAGGGAGGGGCGCGCCGGCCCGCATCTGCAGGAAAAGGCCCGCGTGCCGGCCTGCGGCGGCTGCCGGTTCCTCAAGCTCTGCCCCGGCCCGCGCAAGGACTATATCGCGGTACACAAGACCTTATGAACAAGAACCTCGCCGCGCTTAAAAAAGAATTCCCGACGCTGAACGAGCGCTTCGGCGGCCGCCGGCTGGTCTACCTCGACAGCGCCTGCACGGTGCTGAAGCTGCGCTGCGCCGCCGACGCGCAGCGCCGGCACCTGCTGCTGCTGGGCGGCTGCGGCGGCAAGCGGTCCATGCACTCGCTGGCCTCCGCGATGGAAGAGGATTTTTTCGCGGCGCGCTCCGCCGTGGCGGGCTTCATGGGCGCCGGCTCTCCGGAAGAGGTGATCTTCACGGCCGGCGTCACCGACGCCGCCAACCTGCTGGCCAACTCCTTCCCCTTCACGCCGCGGCGCAACGAGGTGGTGCTGTCCCCGCTGGAGCATAACGCCGTCTTCCTGCCTTTCGAGCGCCTGGCCTCGGCGGGGCGCATCAAGCTGCGCGTGGCGCCGCTGAAGGATTTCCGCACCAACCTCGGCGGCCTGGCCAGGCTGGTAGGTCCTAAGACCGCGCTGGTCTGCGTGACCCACGCCCCCAACGTCTTCGGGGGCACGGAGGACGTGCGGAGCGCCGCCGCCATCGCCCACGCGGCGGGTGCTTACCTGTTCTGCGACGACGCGCAGTACGCCCCGTCGCACGGCGGCTGCGGCGCGCCAGAGGGCGCCGACGCCTGCGCCTTCTCGGGCCACAAGCTGGGCGCGCCCTATTTTACCGGCGCGCTCTGCGTAAAGCGCCCGCTGCTGGAGCGCCTGCGCCCGTGGCGCGTGGGCGGCGGCACCGTGGCCGAAGTCACCCGCGCGGCCGGGCGCTACCGCGCCGGCTACCTGGGCGGCTACCAGGGCTTCGAGGCTGGCGTGCAGAACTATTCCGGCGCCGCCGGGCTGGCCGCCGCGCTGGCGCGGCTGAACCGCGCCGGCTTCCCGGCCATCCGCGCCCATGTCTCCTCGCTGGTAACGGCCGCCCTGAAAGAGCTCGAAGGAGTGAAAGGCGTGCGCGTGCTCGGGCGCCGCGCCGACATCCCCGGCGGCTCTCTGATCTCGCTCGCGCCGGCGGCCAAAGGCTTTTCGGTGCCGGACTTCGGCCTGTTCCTTAACGACGGCGTGAAGGGCAGCCTGATCGCTGTGCGCACCGGCCGCCATTGCGCCGACCTGGCCTGCCTGAACTCGGGCTACGGCGAGACCATACGCATCTCTTTCTACGCTTACAACACCCTCGAAGACGTGAAGCGCTTCGCGGAGGCCCTCGGCAATTACGTCTCGCTGGCCTGCCGCGGGCCCCGCTAGCCCGATGGGAGCGCCGCGCCGGCTGGCTGGTTCCAGCGCCGCGCTGGCCGCTCTCCCGTTCATCCTTGCCGCCGCTTTCGCGGCCCTGGCGCTGCTGCCCGGCGGGCCCGGGCTGCGCGCCTACCTGGAGCGGCCCGAGCCGGCCAGTTTCCTGCTGGCCGGGCTGTATTACCAGGATGTAACCTGGAGCATGCCGCTGTTCGGCACGGCGCTGGCGCTGGCCCGCAGCTTCGGCGCCGCCGACGCCCTGTTGCTGGGCGCGCGCTTCGCGGCCTACCTGCTGACCTTCGCCGCCGGCTCCCTGTTCCGCGGCCGCGCCGCCGGCTTGCTGGCCCTAGGCGCCGCCGGGGCCTTCGAGCTGTCCGGCGCTTTCTCCTACGACGCCGAGCAGTCCTTCTATTCCTGCTTCCTGCTGCTGCTGCTCTGCCTGCTGATCAAGCGCCAGAGAGAGGATTCGTACCGCCTGGCCGCGCTCTCCGGGCTGGCCCTGGGCGCGGGGCTGCTGGTGCGCACGCCGCTCTTCCTCTTCGCGCCCGTAGCCGAGCTCTGCCGGCGCTTCTGCGGCGCCGGACGCGGCCGCGCCTTCTGGCTGCGCGCCGGGCTTTTCATGGCGGCTTCTTTCGTCCTGCTGCTGCCGTGGGGCCGCCTCACCCGGTTCGTGTCCGGAAAATTCGCCCTGCTCGACGCCGAGCGGGCCGCATGCAACCTGGTGACTGCTGCGCGCGGCGCGGTCTATACCATGAACGGCGACGCGGCCGCGCTGGCGGCTCCCGGCGGCGGGTCACCGCTGAAGTTCTATCTGCGCGAGGCCGCCGCCAGGCCGCTCGGCTTCGCGCTGACCGTGCTGCGGCGCCTGCGCGCCGTTTTCCTCTTCCACCCGGCGCTGCTCCTGCTTTTCCTGGCCGCGGCCGCTTTCAGCCGGGGCTCAGACCGGCTGCCGCTGCTGCTGCTGCCGGCGTATTTCGTCCTTATCCACGCGCTGCTGCCGGTGGAAGAGCGGTATTTTTACCCGCTGCTCTTCCTGCTGCCGCCGCTGTTCGGCGCGCCGTTCTTCAGGAACCGCGCCGAAGACAAGGCCGCCGAAGCGATAACTTCCGTGGCAACCGCGCTGGGCCTGTCCGCGGCGCTGCTGGTCGCGGGCCTGGCGCTGACTTACCCCGCGCGAGCCCTGAACAACTCCGCGCGGGGCGCCACTTTCGCCTCCGCCTCGGCCACGCTGCCGGGAAACAAAACCATGCGGGAGCTGGCCTGCGCCGAGTTCTGGGTGAAAGGCGACTACGCCGGCCAGCAAACCTGCCTGCGCGGCGTAGCCGCGGCTTACGGGGACGCCGGGCTGGCCTATGCGCTCGCCGTCTTTTCCTCTTCGGTGCCGGCAGCCCTGCCCCTGCCGCCCGGCTGCGCCACCGGCTGCGCCGCAGCGCTGGCCCTGCGCGAGTTCGAGCTCGGGCAGGACCGCGCCGCCGCCGCGGCGCTGGACCTGGCCCGCGCGCTTTACTCCGCCGAGCACTCCGGGCTGCGGAGCGCCCCGTACGCCAGGGATAAAGAGCTCGATGAGCTGCTGCAGGGGGCCGAGGGCCCTTTTTGGTCCGTTTTCGTTTACAAAGAGCTGCTGCGGCTGCCTCCTGAACGGATAGCTAAGATACTGACCGGGCTGGAAAAGGCGGCGCCTTTCGACGGGCGCCTGCGGCTGCTGGCCGACGCCTGCGCCGAAATGCGCGCCGGCTCCTTCGGCCCGCGCGATCTGCGCCGCTGGCTCGCTCCCGAAGCTTTCGGCCTGTCGCAAGCCGGCTTGGCCCGGTTCTGGGCAGCGGGTGCCTCGGCCTCCGCGGCCCTGCAAGAGGCCTCCGCCGCGGCTGCCGCGTCGGGCGACAAGGCCGCGGCCCGCGCCGCGCTGCTGCGCGCGCTCGAAACGGACTTCAACCCCGCCACGGCCGGCGTATACATGGGCCTCTGCTCACTCGACGGGCCGAAGGAAGAAGCGTTGAAATATTGCCGGGCCGCGGTTTACGCCGCCTACTTCGCCGCCGACGGCCGCCCGCCGCTGCCGGCGGCCGAGGCTGGCTGGCGCGCCTACAATTTGCTGCTGGCGCTGGGCCGCCCCGCGCAGGCCCGCGCCGAGCTGATCAGGGCCGCGCAGAACGCGCCGGCGGCCTGGCCCCGCAGGGCCGAAGCCGAAGCGGCGCTGGCCGCCAAGCGCTGAGTTTTACAGGAACGCCCGCCATTGATTAGAATATGACGGGCCTTAAGATGAAAAAACCCGTAGTACTGCTGGTAAAAAGCCGCAGCCGCGGCCTCAAGGTGCCTAACGCGGTGCCGCCGCTGGGCATTCTCTACCTGGCCGCCTCTCTGCGCGCGCGGCTGGGCGCGGAGGTGCGGCTGCTCGACGCCTACTTCGAGCCCGCCGCCGAGGGCGCCGTGCGCGCCGCCGTGCGCGAGCTCAGGCCCGACGCCGTCGGCTTCAGCTGCCTGACAGCCGAATACCCGCTGGCCCTGAAGATGGCCGCGGCGGCGAAAGGCGAGAGCCCGGGGCTGCCGGTGCTGCTGGGCGGCCCCCATCCCACCTCGGACCCGGAAGGCGTGCTGCGCGACGGCGCCGACGCCGCCGTTATCGGGGAAGGCGAGGAAACGCTCGTCGAACTGGTTCGTCTGATAGTTTCGGAAGGGCCTGGCTGGCGCGCGCCCGGCCTGCTGCGCGGTGTGCCCGGCCTGGCTTTCCGCGCCGAGGGGAAAACCGAATTCTCCGCGCCGCGTCCGCCGATACAGGACCTGGACGCGCTGCCTTTTCCGGCGTGGGACCTGCTGGATTACCGGCGCTACTGGCAGGTCAGCGGCATGTCCACCATGGGCAAGCGCGCCTACCTGCCGCTCACTACCTCGCGCGGCTGCCCGTACCATTGCGTGTTCTGCCACCGCATCTTCGGCAAGGCCTTCCGGGCCCGCTCTCCGGAGAGCGTGGCGCAAGAGGCCGCGCTGATAAAGAAACTCGGCGCCGGCCACCTGGAATTCTACGACGATATCGCCAACCTCGACGCGCCGCGCTTCGCGCGTATCCTGGAGCTGCTGGCGGCGCGCGGGCCGGACCTGGCGCTGAGTTTCCCCAACGGTCTGCGCGCGGACCTGCTCGACGAGCCGCAGATAGACCTGCTCAAGCGGGCCGGCGCGCGGGAGGTGTCGGTGGCCGTGGAGACGGCCGTGCCCCGCCTGCAGAAAATGCTGGATAAGAATTTGTCCCTCGAGAAGACCACGCGCGCGATAAACCTGCTGGCCGACCGGCGGATCTTCACCCGCGGCTTCTTCATGCTGGGCCTGCCCACGGAGACGGCCGCGGAAATGATGGAGACCATCCGCTACGCGCACAGGTCGCGCCTGCACATGGCCTTCTTCTTTACGCCAAACCCGTACCCCGGCACGGAGCTGTACGAAATGTTCGCGAAGGCCGGGCGCCTGCCCGCCGGCGCCAGCGCGGCCGATTATGAATACCACGCGGCCCCGTTCAACGCCAGCGAGATGAGCGACCTGGAATACCGTATGCTTTACAAGTGGGCCTTTCTCGGCTTCTTCCTGAACCCGGCGCGCATGTACCGCGCCGCGCGCGACGGCGGGTTCGGCTGGGACATGCCGCTGCGCGGCTGGCAGCTGCTGCGCAACTCCATCTCATTCGGCCACCGGCACTGAGCCCGGGGGCGGCAAAAGTAATACGCGCGGATAGGACCAAAGACCCTTGGCGGCCGGAGCGCCGTGCGCTACAATCTTTTCGCGGGACTATATCAACGGAGGTTTATAAAAAACGCGGCAAAGATGACCAACAACAACGAACGCCCCTTCTGCCTCTCTAAAGACTCCCTCGACACGACCAACTCGGTAGCCTGGTTCTTCATGGACGCCTTCTGGATGCTCGGCCTGAATACGGCCGGGTTCTTTTTTATCCTGCCCACCGTCCTGACCGGCCTGTGCCTGCTCTACATCGAGAAGCGTCCGGCTGTGTTCCGCATCAACCTGGCTATCAACTGCTGGATCTGGATGAACACGCTCTGGATGCTCTCCGACGCGCTGAAGGCGCCCGGCCTTCTGGTTTACGCGCGCGTCATGTTCGCCGCCGGCGTGTTCTTCATCCTCGCCGCGCTGGTCCAGGCCGGCAATATCCGCGAGACCTTCTCCCACTTCCGCCGCTTCCGCACCCCGCGCTGGCTCGAGAACTGATACCTCGCGGGGGCGCCGGCTACCCTCCGGTCCGGCTAAGTAATATAATCTCCGTGCTAATGAAAAACACAAGATATCTTGTCGCGGCTCTGCTCGTTGCCGCCGCGCCGGCGCCGTACGCGTCAGCCGGCGTCTGCGAAGAGGCCCTGCCGGGCCTGCGCCTGCGCAGCGCCGAAGCTTACCGCGAGGCTTTGGAGTACGAGCTGCGCAAAGAACCGGCCGGCAGAGAGGTCCTGGCCGCGGCCGGGCCGGCCCTGGCCGCCAAGCCCGGCGAGCTGGCGGCCGGAGGGGACCCGACCCAGGAAGAGCTTTTCGAGGCCGTTGCCGCCGCGCTGACGAAATCCGCGGCCGGGGCGCCGGCGGCGAAGAGGGCCGCCGCCGCCGCCAGGGAATATCTTTCGCCCGCGGCTCGGCGGACAGTGGAAGATGAGGTCCTGCCTCCGGCGCTGCCGCCCCCGGCGGACCTGGTGGTTTTGCCTGGCGGCTCGGCCGAGGCGGCCGGGACGCGGCCGGAGACCGCGGCCTGGGCAGGCGCGGACGCCTACGCCGCGTCGCGGATAGGCCCGCTGACAGCCCTGCTGGACCGCCTGGACGGCGCCGACAGCATCATGCTTTCCAACCTCCCTATCGCGGCCCAGTCCGTTCCCGCCGGCGCCAGGCTCAGGGCGCTGCACCTGCCGATAAGCGGCTACGCCAAGAAGATCTGGCTGGCCGAGGGGCCCGGCGGCGCGGACACGCTGTATCTCACCGACTTCGAGGGCCGCGTCTACCTGAGGCATTTCGAGCTGCTGCTGCGCCGCTACTGCGTCGGCAGGTCCTGCCCCGCCCCGCGGCTGGCCGAGTCCGCGTCGGCTTATGCGCCCCGCTACCGGGCGCTGGCCGCCCTGTGCGAAAAGGACCGGCCCGCCTGCTCCTCGCTCGAGACCGTGATAGCCGGCTACGGTGAATCTTTCAGGGTCTACTGGTCCTCCTGGTCGGTACTCAGCCTGACGGACGGCGACTGGCGGCTGGACATCTACGGCCCTGGCGGCCGCGGCCGCTGGGGAGTGGTCACCGCGCGCTCTTCTTTCTATGGCGAAACCCTCGGCGAGAGCCTGGCCGCGCTCGTGGAGGTTTCCAGCGGAGTTAAGACGGCGGTGATAGCGGGCTCCGGCGGCTCGCTGGAAGCCAGGCCGTTCTACTCCGTGGTCTACCCTTCTCACATACTGACTCCCGGCGGGGCCGCGGTGCCCAACGCCCTCGGTTCCGAGGCTGATTTTCGCGCGCATGTAAGCGTGGTGTCGCCGCTGCAGGAGACGCCGGGCTGGCTGGGCGAGGCCCTAGATAAAGGCGTTTCCACCGTGGACGTGGAAATGGGGCCAGCCGCGGCCCGGCTTTCCGCGCTGGGGCTGCGGCTGGGCTTCGCCGTGCTCGTCACCGATTTCCCGAAGAGCAGGCCCGTCATGGAAAGGGCCGCCTCCGGCGCGAGCCTCACCAGCCAGGACTCCGGGGCCAAGTACCGCAATATCGGAAGGTACGCGCTTTCCCTCGGAGACTGGCTGACCGGGGGGCTGCCGCCCGGCTGGCAGCCGGCGGAAAAAAAGATGGGGCTGCCGCTGGCCCGTCGTTCTGCGGCGAACCTGGCCGCCGAGGAAAGAAGGCTCTCGCCTTTCTCCGCAGAGGAGAGCGGGCTGCGCAGGAAGCTCGAGGATATTTTCCGCGCTGCCCCGCCGGCCTTCTCGGTGAGGATGAGCCGGGAGCGCGCCGGGCGGGTGCTGGAGGACGGAGCCTTCCTGTCCACCGGGCTGGTGGAGGGGCTGAAGGGGTCCGCGGTAAAGCCCTTCACCCCCGACTACGAGCACCGCTCCTACGGGGCGCGGAACTATATCTTCGGCACGCTTTCCTACTGGGACGGCCCGGAAAAGTACGGCGACACCGTGCTGCGCATAAGGGAGAAGACCTGGCGGCGTCGCGCCTGGGCCACCCGCCGTTCCGGCATGCGGGCGCTGGCTATGACGGCGGAAAAGCGCGGCATCACGCTCGAGGCGGCCGAAGAGGACCCGGCCGCCGTGGCCGAGGCCGAGGAACTTTTCTTTTCCTGGATAGTGACTCCGGAGGACCTGCCGTCGGCGCTGGCCCTGCAGGTGGTCGGTGAGCTGCGCGCCCTGCCGCGCCCGGCCTTCGACGAATTCCTGCATTCCGTCCCTGCGGAGATACCGGGGCTCATAAAAAAACACGACGTGGGCTGGCTGGAGGGCCGGCTCTGGGAAGCGGCTTTCCCGGAGGATATAGACCTGCTGAAGGCTCCCGCCCCGGTACCGGAAGGACTGGAGCGCGCCGCGAAGGCGCTGGGCGCCCGCGTGGCCGCGTTCGGGGCCGGGGAAGGCTTAGGTACGGGCCGCTGAACGCTTATCTCGCCGAAGCGCCGACTTTATAGAAATAACCGTAGGAGATCCCGTTGTAGCAATCCGTCCTCATGGAGAGGTAGCGGGACTGACCGCGCACGAAGTGCCTGAACGTGGTCAGGAATTCCCTGTCCGCCCTGAATTTGAAGTTCAGCCCGCTGCCGTCCAGTACGAGCGGCTGTTCTATCTTGGCCGAGTAGTACGGGAAGGTGACCAGCAATTCAGAGCTGTAGTTCGGGAAGAGCGGTCCCAGGTCCGCCGGTGAGACGGTCTTTTTGAACGAGACCTTCAGCGAGAGGGTGCGCCACCCGGTATTGGAGTCGCCCACGAATACCCGCCCTTCCCAGTCTCCCTCTATGTCCCAGTTCTTTTGGGGCTCCGCGGCGTAGAACTCCCTTTCGATATCCTTGTAGGCCGCTTCTATTTCCGAGCCGGAGTACTTATCCGCCGCCAGGGTCGGGAGCGGTATGACGATCCCGGTGCGTTCCTCGGCTGCGTCCCGCGCGCTTAGCTGCTGCAGGTCAAAAGCGTTCGAGCCGCCCGCTAAACCCATCAGACATACCGCGGTTAATATAGCTTTCATTTTTCCTCCGTACGCTGTCAGCTTCTGGGTATAGCTTAACGCAAAGGACCGGCCGCGGCCTGATGCGGAAGGGAATATAAACGGCATTATTGGACCTAATGCCGGGCAGTAGCGGACCGCGGCGTTTTGGTAACAGGAATTGTTACTGCGGGCCTGTTCGCCCGCCGCGCCTGCCGCGGTCCAAATAAAAACCCCCGGCCCTTCACGAGCCGGGGGTCTTTATTCGGCCTGGCGCTTTACTGCACGCGCTTCTGGTTGGCCTTCAGCAGTTCGCCGAGGAGCTTCGCGGGCTGCTTCTTGGAGCAGGCGGCTATCATCGCGGCGATGACGAACGGCTTGTAGCCGGCTTCCTTGTAGGTGCCGATGCGGGCCTTCTCGAAAACGCTCGCGCTCACCTCGCCGGCCTTGCAGCTGACGTCGGTGATGTCGGCGGGCAGGCAGTGCATGTACACGGCCTTGCCGCCCTTGGTGAGCGCCATCTTGGCCTCGTCGCATTCCCAGCTCTTGAACTTGGCGTTGTTGGCCAGGCACTCCTGCTCCAGGCCCTTGAGGCCCGCGTGGTCGTTCTTTTCAAGCAGCGCGGTGCGGCGCTCCATGACCTTGAACGGCGCCCAGCTCTTGGGGTAGACGATGTCGGCGTTCTTGAAGGCGCTCTCCATGCTGTTGGAGACCTTGAACGAGCCGCCGGAAGCCGCGGCGTGCTTCTTGGCCACTTCGATGGTGTCCGGCAGCAGGTCGTAGCCCTCGGGGTAGGCGAGCTCCACTTCCATGCCGAA